>Ga0105047_10003497_pt1 | contig 27652 bp, 28 predicted proteins | sample MAT04_FD_78384 | JGI IMG/M metagenome (GOLD analysis project Ga0105047, IMG submission 78384) | Freshwater microbial communities from Lake Fryxell liftoff mats and glacier meltwater in Antarctica - MAT-04 (megahit assembly) | ecosystem: Environmental > Aquatic > Freshwater > Ice > Liftoff... | reverse complement strand
GTGCGCTCGCGTCGCGACGACTCGACGATCGAGATCGAGATCGCCGATACGGGCTCGGGCATCGCGCCCGCGTTCGTCCCGCACGTCTTCGAGCGGTTTCGCCAGGCCGATCCGAGCAAGACGCGCACGCACTCCGGCCTCGGCCTGGGCCTCGCCATCTCGCGGCAACTGGTCGAGCTGCACGGTGGCGCGATCCGCGCGGAGAGCCCCGGCGTCGGCCGTGGGACGACGTTCACCCTCCGCCTTCCGGTCCAGGGACCGGATGCGCCGGTGGCGCTCGTCGCCGACCTTCCATCGACGCCGACGCCGGCGAGCGAAGCGGCATCCACCAGCGACGTCGCGACGCTGCGGGTGCTGATCGTCGACGATGATCCCGACACGCTCGAGCTGTTGCGCATGCTGTTCGAGCTGAACGGTAGCGACGTCACGATCGCCACCTCGGCGGCGGAGGCCTTCAGCGCGCTGTCCGCCGCGCCGCCCGACATCCTGATCAGCGACATCGGGATGCCGCACGAGACCGGCTACGACTTGATCCGCAAGGTGCGCGCATTGCCGGCCGCGCAGGGCGGCGCGACCGTCGCGATCGCGCTGACGGCCTACGCCCGCAGCTCGGACATCGCCGAGGCGCTCGGCTCGGGGTTCGATCGCCATCTCGCCAAGCCGGTCGAGCCGACGCAGCTCCTGGCGATGGTCGCGTCGCTGGCGCGTCGGCGCGCGGTCTGACCCGAATACACGGCGGATACATCATGGGTCACGGCTTCACAACTATCTCCCCCCGACGACGCGACCGTGGTCGCCGCCTGGAAGGGCAAGATGTGGATGCTGGAGCGCTCGACAGGAATGAAGATCGCCGACATCGCCACCGGCATGCTCGAGGGCACGCACCCCGACTGGTCTCCGGACAACTCGCAGCTCGTCTTCGCCACCGGCGACGGCGACGCGCCGGGCAACGCATCGATCGCCGTCGCGCCGTACAACGCGAACACGCGGGATCGCGTACGCGCGCGGCCGGGGCGGTCACGACGACCTGACGGCACAGCTCTTCCTGGTCAGGGGACCGGTGCCGCACCGAGGCCGGTCGAGCTGCTGCGCGCGAACCGGGTCGTGTCGAACGAGGTCGGCACCAGAACAGCCAGCCGACGTGAGTACGGCGTCGTGCGTTCGGACGGCACGCAGCAGATCTGGATCGCGGCGGTCGACCTCTCGACGGCGGCGACCGGTCGCGACCCCAGCTACCCGGCGTTCCGGTTGCCGATGCAAGGGCTCGACGAGAACAACCACCGCGCGGACGCTGCGGCCCGCGATGCCACCCAGTGCATCGCGATCGGAGATATCTGTCAGCCGGGTGGCGAGTGCTGCGGAGGCGGGCTCTGCGATACCATCGACGACGGCGATACTTACCGCTGCGTGCCGAACATCTAGTGGTCACGGACAGGTCAGCGTCGTGCCCCTGTCACCCTCATCGACGATGTTGTTCGTGTTGGCGTCGGTGATCTTGTAGTTGCGCTCGCACGAGGCGCCCCGCCCCGTGATGCCCCAGGTCCCGGCCGTGCCGTCACCCACCAGGATGCTGTTGTTTCCGCTGACGGTGAAGTCCCCGAACACCGCGGTCTCGGCCACGAGCGCGTTGTTCGCGCCGACGGTGAGATCGCCTTCGACCACGCTGAGCAAGAGCGCCGCGGTGTTGAGGTTGATCTCGACGTTGCCCTTCACCCGCACCCCGCGGATGCGCGCGTTGTTGCCGGTGATGATCAGGTTGCCGTTGATGATGCTCTTGTCGGGGCCGTTGCCGTAGAGCGTGACGTCGTTGCCGTCGATGGTGACATTGCCGGCGATGGGCTTCCCGTCGGTCGCAGGATCGAACACGATCACCGCGCCGTTGCCGTTCTGCGGCACATCGATGTCACCGTCGCTGTCCGTGTCGACGACGGTGGTGGTCCCCTTCCGGGGATCTTCGGCGTAGCAGACCACCTGCGCGACCATGCCGTTGACCAGCACGGCGTCGGCGGGGCCTTCGCTGTTCTTGCAGTACGTGCCTTCGCGAGCCACCGCGATGCAGGTTTCCGCGGTGACCTGCAGACAGTTGTCCGTGGTGAGATCGCCCGTCGCCACCGGCACCGTGACGTCGCCACCGATCACCGTGACCTTGTCTTGATCGTAAGCCTGGAACGGGTTGGTGCTGGACAGCGGGTCGCTCTCGCACGCACCCAAGGTCGCGAACGCGCTGAGCGCGATGAGGTGTATCCTGGTCATGGCGCGATTGTTCTCGCGACCGCCGCAACCACGCTAGCTGGCGAGGATCCGTTTCCGTATTCAGCGTGTCGCGTCATCGGCCAGCGTCGAAGAAGTCCGGCCTTTTGCACCGATCAATGTGTCGCAGCAAGTGCGCAAAGACGAGGATTCGTCGCGTGGGTGTCAGTACAGCGTCTCGATGGCGCTGGGATGAAGTCAGGCCCGGCGAGGCAACGCGCGGATCGAGGGGAGCTGATTCACCGCGGTCCCGCCGGCGATCGGCTCGAAGCTCCGCTCCATGTCCCGCGCCCCCGTCACGCCCGCGATACTCTGTCGGCTGCCAGCGAGGCGCTCGAGCTTCGCGGCCGCGGTCTGGTGGCTGAGGCTCGGGACGGACTCGCTCGCGACGGCGATGATGAGCTGCGCCGGCTCCAGGTGACCGCGCAAAGACAGGCGGTGAGCGACGACGATGAGCGACTCGATCGCCCAGGTGAGCTCCGGGCTCTCCTCGAGCTGGCGCAGCCCCGCGCGCAAGGCGGCTTCATCGGTCGAGGTGGACGACGCGAGCGCGAGCGGATGGAGCGCTCTCACTTTTTGCCGCCCCAGAAATGGCCCAGCGCATCGTAGATCTCCGCGCCGGCCAGGATGACGCCACCGGCCGCGCCGATCACGACCGCGGCGGGCGCGCCGATGCCGGTCGCCGCGAGAAACGGAGACGCCCCGAGCATGGCTCCGCCGATGGCCTTGGCGCCGCCCACGACGCCCTTCTCGACGTCGTCGGTCTTCACGGCCTGCACGATGTCACCGACACCCTCCACGACGCCCGACGCGCCCGCGAGGAGCGGCACGGCCTTTCGTGCGACGGCGAGGGAGGCCTTGAGCTCGACCGCGCCCGCGGCCGTCGCGAGGGCGCCCGCGCCGGTGTTCTTCACGCCCTCGACGATCTCGCCGTGCGCGAGCTGGTTGACGCCGACCAGCGACTGCACCGCTCCACCCGCGGTGCCCAGCCCGGCGATGAGCTTGCCGCTGGTGGTCGCGTTGTGCGTGCCGCCGGTGAGGACGTCCTCGATCGTCTCGCCCGCCAGGAGGACGCGTGAGGCCTTCACGCCGACGTTCGTCACCTTCTCGCCCGTGATGATGCCCTGCTGGACATCTTCACAGGACGGCAGCGCGTTCAGCAGCCGGGTGCCCACGGCCGTGAGGCCAGCGAAGCCCTTGGCGGCCGTCAGGTCGGCGGGCCCGAAGGGAGCGTCCACGTGGGCGGGACCGATCCCCGGAGAATTGAGGTTCGTAGCGGTGGCCCCGGAGCGGATGTTTTCGACCATGTGGGCGGGAGATAGTACGAGGCCCGCGCACCGCGAGATCAAGCCTGCGCAATCACCTGCTCTCGACCGCTGGTCGGGTGCCGGTGGATCTCGTGTACGATCTGAAGACGATGAAGCCCCTCCGCTCCATCCGCCTCTTCTTCCAGGAGGGCACCTCCGACAAGGTCTACGAGGCCACGATCCTCGAGGACGAAGGCAAGTTCACCGTGCGCGTCGCGTGGGGCCGGCGCGGGGCCAAGCTCAACGAGGGCGCGAAGGCTGTGCGCGTGAGCATGGACGCGGCGACGCGGACCTTCGATGCCCTCGTGCGGGAGAAGCGGAGCAAGGGGTATCAAGAGATAACAGACGTGGTGCAGCCCGCGGCGGTCGCGCCACCCGAGGGACAGGGGTCGGGGAGCAAGGTCACGGGCCGCCGCGCGAAGGTGGGTCCTGCGGCGCAGCTCCTCAACCCGATCGAGGAGAGCGAGCTCGAGGCGTTCCTGAAGGATGATCGGATCGTCGCCCAGCAGAAGATCGACGGGATGCGCATCGTGGCGCGCGTCGGCCACGAAGTCATCGCGACCAATCGCGAAGGGCAGCTCACCCAGATCGGCCAGGCGGTGCTCGAGGGCTTGAGATACTTACCGCACGACACGATCGTCGACGGCGAGGTGGTCGGCGACGAGCTGTGGCTGTTCGATCTGTTGCAGGTCGGCGGCGCCGATGTCCGCGCGAAGGGGTACCTCGAGCGCTGGACCCTCCTCGAGGAGGAGCTCGAGCCGGCGCTGACCGGGCCGGTGCGCGTGTTGCCGGTGGTCCGAGGGACCCGCGCGAAACGGGCGCTGTACGAGAAGCTCCGCGCAGCCAGCGCCGAAGGTCTCGTGTTCAAGGAGCGCGACGGGCCTTATACCAGCGGGCGGCCGGCGTCCGGAGGGACCCAGCGTAAGTATAAGTTCATCAAGTCGGCCGACGTCCTCGTGCTCGAGAACGCGGGGAACGCGTACCTCATGGCGGTCTGGGATGGTGAGACGCTCTTCGAGGTCGGCAAGGTATTCGCCGGCACCACCAATCGTAGCCGGAAGTCACTGGACGAGCAGCTCGCTCGGGGTGAGCGGCCGGTTGCGGAGGTTCGATACTTGTACGCGACCGATGATCATCAGCTGTTTCAGCCGGTGTTCGTGCGGGTGCGGGAGGACAAGGAGAGCGCGGATTGCGTGCGGGGGCAGCTGGTGGAGACGCGGCGAGAGATCGTGTGAACCAACGCCGCGTCGGGCCTCGCATGGTCACGCTCATTCATGGAGACGCGGCGGGGGATCGTTGTGAGTCCATGCGCTAGATAGTCTGGAGCGAGGCGATCAAGCGCTCCAGTGAATGAGTCGACGCCCGCGCTTCCTCGAGGACGGCGGCGCGGCGCCCAGCGACGTCGGCCGACACCGGCGCCGAGCGGGGCGCTCGCGTCTTGCGCCGCTCGACCGCGCGGCGGACCGCGGGGTCCGGATCGGCGATGAGTATGCGGAGCGCCTCATCGGGCGCGGCGTAGCTGCGCGCGACCGCGACGCGCACCTCGCTGGAAGGGTGGCGCGCGGCGTCGAGGATCAGCGCCGGATCGGCGTCCCCGCGCGCGACGAGGCTGGACAGCGCCGACGCATCCTCGGCGGCAAGTCCTGCGCCCAAGGGCGCCGAAGGGTGACGGCGCGCGAGGATCCGCACGGTGCCGACCGGATCGTCGATCAGCAGAGCGATCAGCGACACGGTCGCGTCGGGTGAGGTCGCGACGACCTCCCGCTCGCGGGGCCCGTACTCGCGCGCCAGATGCGCGAGGAGCGCGCGGCGAAAGGCCCCGGGCATGAAGCGCGAACGAACTGCGGCGATGACCGATTCGACCGGCACGAAGTCGTCGACCAGGCTCGGCGGCACAGCACACCAGGGCAAGAGCCGCGCGACGCGCTCCGGGGGCAGCGTCCCGTACTCTCCGCGATCGACGGCCTCGAGCAGCGCGCGGGTCCAGGGCCCGGTGTCCTCGTCCGGCGCCGGCTCGCTCGGAGCGACCAGGGCAGTCTCCGTCGTGTACGCGGCGAGATCGAGCGCGCGTACGAGCTCGCTTCGCAGCGCGTCGTCGAGCGCAGGGTGGAGCGCGGCCAGGAGACGCTCGAGCGGCAGCGGCGAGACGCGGGCCCGAGCCAGCGCGGCGGCGAGCTCTGCGTCCGAGGTGTCATCGGCGGGAGGTGGAGCCTCCGGATAGTTGGCGACACGCGATTTCTTCTGCGGAAGTATCCACGGCTGCTCCTGTCGAGGCGATCGCGGTCGCCGCATCGTCGCGGCCAGGCGCACGAGATCGGCGGGATCTGCGGCGAGGCGCGCCACCGCTTCGGCGGGCGTGTCGACGTGCATGGCGGCCGCCATGCGGAGGGTCGGATCGCGGTGCTGGGCCAGGGCCAGCATCAGCGGCGCCGGCAGGTCCCAGCGATCGGTGACACAGCCGGCAATTCGCAGCAGGCCGTCGGCGTCGAGCGCGTCGAGCGCAGGCACGATCAGGCGCACCAGGACGTCCGGGGACAGGCGCGACAGGCACAAAAGCTCGACCGGCGTCAGGTTCGCGGCCACCCGCTCGACGGCCGACAGACCGACGTTGGGATGGAGCGCCGCCGCGAAGCGCACGCCGTGCTCGGGATCGTCGGCGAGGGCGTCGAGCACGGCCGGGCGAACGGTCCGGCCGGCGATGGCGTGGCGCACGGGCAGCGCCGCGTCCGTTGCGAGGGTGCGCTCGACGTCCTCGGGGAGCTCTCGCCGGGCCTTGGCGAGGGCCAGCCGGACGCGCGCATCCGCGTCACGCACCAGACCGAGGACCGCGGGCAGAGGCGAGCCCGGGTTGTGGATGACCTCGAGACGAACGTCGCTCGAGGCATGACGGGCCGCCGCGTGAAAGAGCGCGGCGGTGGCGTGGGCGCCGCGGAGGATGTCCCGCCACGCCTGGACGTCGTCGTGGCTGGTGTCCCCGCGCCGGCTCGCAGGGCACGCGGGGTGGTTGCGCGCGAGGATGCGCACCTCGGCGTCGGCGTCGTCGACGAGCCGCCCGATGAGCTCAGCGGATGCTGCGGGCGAGGACGCGACCGCCTTTCGTTCCGTCGACATGAGCCGCTCGAGGAGCGCGCTCTTGAACGCCTCGGGCATGAAGGGCGAGCGCGCGCCGCGGGCGATCGCAGCCACGGCTACGTCGGGCCCGACCAGGGACGGCGGCACTGCAAACCAAGGAAGAAGGCGAGCGACGCTGGCGGGGTCGAGCGCGCCGAACGCGCCTCTCTCGACCGCCTCGAGCAGCGCCTGCTGCCACGGCGCGAAGCTCACAGAAACCACCGCGTCACCGCGAGCATCACCAAGGGGCGTCCCACCAGCAGCTGGACGCCGACCGGGCTGTTCTCGTTGTGATCCGCGTCGATGAGCTCGAGCGGCGCTTCGCCGAGGCGCGGGCCCAGCGCCGGCCACAGCGCCTCGAAGCAGGCCGCACGGAGCGCGAGCATGCGCGCGCCACGCCGGGTCTCGAACACGCCTTCGTCTTCGCTGCCGTCGTGATAGTGCTCCGGTGGAACGCAGCGCTCGACGAGCCAGTTGCGCGCGTCCCGGGCTGCCACGATCGACGTCCGGGGCCGGATGCGGTCGCCCAGCTCCTCGGAGATGTCGGGCATCAGGGCCCGAAACGCCGCGATCCAGGCCTCCACCGGCTGCTGCGATCCCGCCGCGCGCGCGAAGAAGCGCAGCGCGATGAGCGACCCCGAGCGCATTCGATCGACGCCCATCGCCCGCTCGATCGCCAGGAGCCGATCGCGCGCCGCGAGGACGTCCCCGCCCAGATCGAGGTTCTCGGTGGCGAGCACGGTCACAGCATTAGCCTGAGGTCCCGACTCTTGATACTGCGCATTCATGGCGCTGCTCCTCATTGGCCTCGTTCTCTTCCTCGGCCTCCACTCGGTGCGGATCTGGGGCGAGCCGCTCCGCACCAAGCTGATCGCGCGGCTGGGCGAGGGCCCGTGGAAGGGCCTCTACTCGCTGATCTCGGTCGCCGGCTTCGCCGCGATCGTCTGGGGCTACGGCGAGGCGCGCGCGCAGCCCTCGATCCTGTACGTGCTGCCGGCGTGGACGCGGTACGTGACGGCCGCGCTCGTGCTCGTCGCGCTCGTGCTCATCTCGGCCGCCTACGTGCCCGGAAACCGCATCCGCGCCGCGGTCCGGCATCCGATGACGCTGTCGGTGGCGTTCTGGGCGCTCGCGCATCTGATCGCGAACGGCAATGTCGCGGACGTCGCGCTGTTCGGTGGGTTCCTGGCGTGGGCTGCGGCGCTGTATCCGACGGCGCTGCGGCGGGATGTTCGGCTGGGAAAGGCGTATGTGGTCGCGCCTGGGTATGCGAAGGACGCGATCGTGATCGCGGCCGGGGTGGGGTCGTGGGCGGTGCTCGCGTTTTGGTTGCACGTGAAGATGTTTGGGGTGATTCCGTTGCCGTAGCTCGCGCGCTCTCACCGAGTGCTCGACTTCGCCCGCTCCTTCATCGTCCTCGCGTAGTCCTCGAATCGAATCTTGGCGATCTTGCGGCGGTCCGGGGTCCTAACGACGACACCTTCGGGCTCGCCGGGAGCCTCCGGGTCGAGCCGAGCGAGCGACTGCACCATCACTGCGCGCAACCAGTCGTAGGTATCCGCGACGGACGTGGGCGGCGGCGACGCGGCGAGAACCGGGACGCGATCGACGCGCAGCTCCGCCGCCAGCGCATCGATCTCGCCGTCGCTGTAGAACGGGACAGTGAGCGCATCGAGGGCGCCCTGGGCGTCGAACCGCGCGACGAACGCCACCCGACCATCCACACTCAGCGTCGTCATCGCCGTCGCGCCCGATCCGACGGTGCCCGTCCCGTTGATGCCGCCGGACACGATGAAGCCGCCGCCCGATCGATCACCGTGCATCGCGAGCGCTTCGGCATTTCGCAGCGCGCCCCCGGTGTTGGCCGTGGTGGACGAAGCAATTCCTTCGGTGCGGCCGCGCTATGGCCTGCGCTTCATGGTCGGCTTGATCGCCATCGCCGGAGCTGGCGCCTATGTCTGCGCACCCGCGCCCGTCGGTGAGCTCCGTGCGGCGCCGCCCGCGCTGGGAGCTGGAGCCGATGCGCAGCGGCTGGAAGCCCACGTCCGCGCTCTCGCGAAGGGCCCGAGGAGCGGCCGAGGCCAGCCGCGTGCACTCCATGAGGCGGCGGAGTACGTGCAGACCGAGCTCGAGCGCGCCGGCTACGGCGCCACGAAGGAGCGACTCACGACGGACTTCGAGAACGTCGTCGCACGCATGGGTCCCGAGGCAGGTGCCCGGATCGTCGTAGGCGCGCACTACGACACCGTCGAGGACACGCCCGGCGCAGACGACAACGCGAGCGGCGTCGCGGCGCTCATCGAGCTGGCGCGCCTCCTTCGGACGGCGACGGTCACGTGTCCCGTGGAGCTGGTCGCCTACGCGCTCGAGGAGCCACCCTTCTTTCGCACGCCGGACATGGGCAGCAGCGAGCACGCGCGGAGCCTTGCTACGCGCCACGTCGAGGTGCGCGCGATGCTGTCGCTCGAAATGTTGGGCACTTACTCGGACGCGCCATCGAGCCAGAACTTCCCGAGCGCCTTCCTTGCAGAGAAGTATCCCTCCGCGGCGAACTTCGTCCTGGTGGTGGGGCGCCTCGAAGACCGCGCGCTCGCGGAGAAGACGCGCGACGCGATGAGCATCTCGCCGAGCCTGCCCATCTACGCGTTCGTGGCACCTGCGACGTTCGCCGGCGTCGACTTCTCGGATCACGCCAGCTACTGGGCCGCGGGATATTCGGCAGTGATGATCACCGATACCGCGTTCTTCCGGAATCCGAGGTATCACGCCCCGGCCGACACGCCCGACATGCTCGACTATCCGCGCCTCGCGCACGCGACGAACGCCGTGTTCGCTGCGGTGCTCGCCCTGTGCGAGAGCCCATGAACCGGTATGAAGATCGATGGTGGAGACGCGGCGGGCCGCACTCCGAGCTTGGGCTGGTCGTTTACACGCGCGATGCGGCCACAAGCCGTGCGCTTGTTGCGCGTCCTGCCGTGCTGGGCTAACGAATCCACCGGTGGTTGATGACGAGACCGCGGTACGCCTCGATGGGCGCTGTGCTCGCGCCACGCACGAGGCGCTTCATGTCGACGGGGGCTACTCGGCCGCCGCGTTGAACAAGACCACCGTGCAGGTCACCACACTCGTCCGCGAAACAGTCGCTGCGTACGCGCGTGAGTTCGGACCGAGCGAGGTGGGCGCGCACGGTTCCGGAACTGCCACCGACTCCGTGGGGAGCACCGGCCAAGCCCCGACGGGGCTCCTGTACGGGCGGGTTCAGAGCGGAAAGACGTTGGCGATGACGGTGTTCACCGCGCTCGCGCTGGATAACGGCTTCCGCATCGTCATCGTCCTCACCAGCAACTTTCTGAAGCTCGTCAAGCAGACCGCGGAGCGCTTCGAGACCATCCAGGGCGCGCTCATCCTCCCCTCGACGCGCATCGAGACCTGGAACGAAGATGCAGCGCACTACCGCCGGCAAGTCGGTCCAAATGGGCTCGTCATCATTTGCGCGAAGGACCCGAAACACCTCGCTACACTCGTCGAGTTCCTGAAAGCGATCGATGCAGCGCGGTATCCGTCGCTCATCCTCGACGACGAGGCGGATCAAGCAACCCCCGACACCACGATGGCAACTCGCTCGCGGGGCGCCTACCCCGTCAGTAGCACCGTGCACCGCCGCGTCGTGCGAAATGACGTAGAGCCAGAACAGTCCGTGCGAGAGGCCGTGCCGCACAACGTCTTCGTTCAGGTGACTGCGACGCCGTACGCGCTCCTCCTCCAGAACATCGACCACCCGCTCCGTCCCAGCTTCAGCTGCTTGCTCGAGGCGGGAGACGGATACACGGGCGGTGAAGCATTTTTCGGTGATGACAAGCTCGAGGGACCGAAGCCGCCGATCGTCTACGTCGATGAGACTGAATCACAGCGAATCCTGGCCTCTGACGTCGAAGCCCCACTCGGTCTCGAGCGCGCCATCACGTTCTTCCTGTTGTCGGCGGCCACTCAACATCTGCGTGATCGGCCGCGAGGGGGGCAGAACTTTCTCTGTCACACGAGCCTGAAGACGCAGGAACACAAGCGCGTCGGCGGAATCATTCGCAACTATCTCGCCAACATCGACGAGGAGCTCGACAAGGTGGTTGAGGGGACCTGCGAGACCGCGATCCGCTTCGTGGAAGCTTATGTCGAGCTCAAGAAGACCATCATCGACGCGCCGGCGCTGCCGCTGTTGATCGAAAATCTTCAGCTGCGTCTCCCTCGTCGATCCATTCTGGAGATCAACTCAACCACGGACGTCGACGAATATCCCCGATCGATCAATTTCCTGGTGGGCGGCAACATCCTTGGCCGAGGCCTGACCATCGACAACCTTCTGGTCACCTACTATCTGCGAGCCGCGAAGACGACGCAGATGGATACAGTGCTGCAGCACGCGCGAATGTTCGGCTATCGGCAGACGATCATGCCCTACACCCGCGTCTTTTCGCCTGAGAGCTTGATCGAGCGATTCGCTGGGATCCACGCCGCCGAACAGGCCCTGCGTGGCGTGCTGCGCGTGATGGATCCGCACAACCCGCTGCCTGTGATCACGCCGATGGGTCTGCGAGCCACTCGCGCGAACGTGCTCGACACCCGAACGGTCGCAGCAATCATGCCGGGAGATCGCGTCGGCCCGACTGCGCCATCTCCAGCAAACAAGACGACGCGCGCGCTCAATGGCAGGATCACCACATTGCTGTCAGAGCTGGAGCGACTCGAGGGCAACGACAACTATCCTCTTCGCTGCGCGTTTTCCGATCTCGTCTCCATCGTCGAAATGTTGCCATACGAGGAGGGCGATGGCTGGCCGAAAGCCAGTATCGTCTCCGTTCTCCACTCTATCGAGTCGCGGTACGGAGCGTCGGGCTGGATCTACCGTCGAAATGCTCAGCGAAGGGACAACTTCAACGAGGGTAAGGGCGCGCTCAGAGGTCCCGACCGAGCGCGAATCAAACTGAAGACGCAAGGAAGTGCGCCTGTACTCACGCTCCTCTTCGACGACAGCAACTTGGTCGGCTATCCCTACTGGCAACCCAGCTTCATCTTTCCTGACAATATGTCCGCTCACATCTTCAATATCAGTGAGACCTAACCATGAGACTCTCTGCGCTCCTCGCCCATCTGCCTTCGGAAGACTTCGAAAGGATGACGAACGAGCACCTCCGAGGTGAGGTGCGAGGCACCCGCGCCGAGCTGTGCCACACCATCGAAGGTGTGTTGCGGAGCTACTCCTTTGTCCAGCGCTTCGTCATGGATCGACAGCCTCCGGCATTCTCGATGCTGATCGCCCTGGTCGAGGCGGACAACCACACCGTGCCAGCCTCGGAGCTCCGTGAGCGCGCTGAATCCGCAACGCGGCGGATCGCAACCGACGTCGACTCGGGCGTGATCCTCCAGCGGAATGACAGCCTCCGGGTATATCGGCGCCTCCTTGCCGAAGCGCGCCGCAACGGCATCGACATCGACGAGCACGAATCAGCGATGCTTCGGGTCCTTCGCGCCGAGCTCCAGATTCGTTTGGTCGAGCACTATCTCATCGAGCACCACGTCGAGCTGTCGGGATTCTGGGATACCAACCACGCATTCCTTCATGAGCTGAACGCGATGCGATCGGTAGGGCTGGTCTTCGCCCATGAGGGCGCGATCGTGATGGCGGACGATGTCGCGCCCATGGTTCGGCAGGCGCTGGGTATCGAAATGAACCGCGACGACGCGCGACGCTTGTACGCGACGCTGAGTAGCGGGCAACTTTCGCAGGCTCTCGAACGCCTCGGACTGCGAACGTCTGGCTCCAAGGAAGAGCGCATCGAGCGGTTGATCGAAAGTTGGACCCCTGCCCGCGAGATCGCGGATGGCATCGATCTCGCCGACCTCCGCGAGATCGCGCGGGCCCTCCAACTCAAGACGTCCGGGGCCAAGGCCGAGCTGGTCGAACGTATCACCACCCACTTCGCCCACGACCATGATCTGGCCGTTCCGGAGGCGCCGCCTGAGCCGCCGATCGAGCCGAAGGTTCTTCCGAGATTCCAGTTCGACCCCCTGTTCAGCAGATACTCGGGCCACGAGCTCGCAGAGCTCCTCCGCGAGCTCGAGTCATCAAGATTGACGGGAACCAAGGAGCAAAAGCTCGAGCTGCTGTGGTCCTCAAGATGCTGCGAAGAGACGCTGCTCGCCCGAACGCCGAGCCGAACACTCGAACGCCTCCTCGAGGCCCTCGGTCTCAGGATGTCGGGCCCCAAAGCGGAGCGCATCCGGCGGCTCATGGACTGGGCTCGGGGGGTCAGTGAAGCCACCGTGCAGCCAGCTTCTGCCCCTGAGCTGGACGAGGAGCCGGTCTACATCAGTTACACCCGTCCGCCGTTGCCACTCGACGACACGCAGCAGAACGCGGTCGAAGCAATTAACGGCGACCCAAATATTTGACCGCACCAAAAGTGGGAGAGACGGAGCGCCTTCCGATCATGAGTCAGACGCCCTTCGGCGCCAGAATTCGCCTGTCGAGCCTCAGTCTCCCGCCGCCGCCCTGCGAGCACCCGCACCACGTGCGCCGCGCGCCCGCGGCGCTGCAGCAACCGCGTGAATGCGCTCGACCGTATCGTCGAACCGAGCCGCCATCCGAATAAGGATGCTGGTCGAGCCAGAGGGCTCGGCGTCACCGCGTTCCCAGCGCTCGAGTGTTCGCTTGTTGAGGCCGAGCGTCGCCGCGAACACCGCTTGCGACATGTTCAGCTTCTTGCGCGTGTCCTTCAGCTCTTTCGGAGTCACGGGCTCGATCCTGGCCGCTACGACGTCGTGGGTTCGGAGCGTCTGCTTGCCAGCGTAGTAATCGCGAATCTCGCCCAGGCCCCCGAGCACCTCCTGGCCGATGTCGCGCGTCTTCTTGTTTGCCATCGCTCAATTCCTCCTGCTCAGCCCGAGCACGAACTTCCCGATCGCCCGACGCGCTGCCGCGGACAGATCGCTCGCTTCATCCTTGTCGTAGATCGCCAACATCCAGACGTGGCTGCGGAGCTCATCGTGAAAGTAGATGACTCGCAGCCCGCCGCGCTTCCCTTTGCCCCGCCGTGCGTCCGCCCAGCGCAGCTTCCGAACACCGTGCGTCTCGGAGATCGCGGTCCCGACCTTCGGATTCTCGGCGATCGCGTTCTGCAGCGCACGGTAGCCCTCGTCGTGGAGATACAGCGGCAGCCTGCTCGTGAAGCCGCTCACCTCCACGACAGCACGAAACGAAACTACGCAAATTGCGTACGATTCGTCAAACTACGACCCGGCGTTCATTCTCTTGAGTCGCCACCTTCGGCGCGCCCCGGTCACACCGAGCTTCGGCGACGGCGCCGCGACCACGCCAGCCCGAATACACCGGCGAGCACCGGGATCACGTCACCCCTCTCGTTCGACGTCGCGCCGCAGCTACAACCCGCGCCGGTCGCCGTCGAGAGCGCGGGGCTCGCATCGGCGGAGATCACGCCCGCGTCGGTCGATGCGCTGGCGTCGTCGTCGAACCGCGGGCCCGCGTCGTCGTTGGCCATCGATGCGTCGCTCGGGTTCGGACCTGCGTCGGCCGCGGGGGTCCGGGTGCAGATGCCGGCCGAGCAGTAGTCCCCGGGCGAGCACTGACGCCCGCACATGCCGCAGTGGGTCGGATCGGACTCGAGGTCCTTGCAGCCGAGACAGCCGAACCCAGTGCCGCACGCGCTGCGACCCGGAGCGCACGCGGGCGCGCCGCTCGAGCACACCTCGGAGTGGCACACCGCATCTGCGCAGGCTCCGCAGTTGTCGGGATCGATCTGGAGATCCGTGCACTGGCCGCTGCACATGTCGTTGCAGCCCGTGTCGCGGCTGGGCGCGGCGTCGATGTTCGTCTGCGCGTCCGGCGGCACCCCGGCGTCCGCCACAGGGGATGCGCCCGACAGCGCGCTCGCGAACGTGGTCACGCTGAGCGCCGACACCACCACCGTGAATCCACTGGCGGTCGGCGCGAACGTCGGCACCGCTTGCCAGTAGGCCCCGGCCGTCGACTGCTCGCCCGAGATCGGGGTCGCCGCGTTCAACGCCAAACCCGAGAGCGAGACCTGCAGCGTCCGTGGCGCGTTCGCGTTGTTGATCGCCACCAGCACCAGCCTGTCCTGCGCATCGACCCGAAACGCCGTCACCTGCACCAGCGCATCGTCGCTGCTGGCGCCGACGCGCACGCTGCCGCGCGGAACGAAGCGCGCGTAGTGGCCGATCGCGCGGCCCATCTCGCTGATGAAGACCTGGCCCGCAGCGTCGTCGATCAGCACGATGGTGTCGGTCTCGGCGAAGAGGCCCGGGTTCGGGCGACCCGCGAAGTGCTGATCGTTGGTCACGCTGTCCCACATCGCGTTCATTCCGAAGAACGCGGAGACGTCGGCGTAGACCATCTCGTCGTGGATCTGGATCGCGCGCCCGCGCAGGCCGTCGAAGCTCCCGAACGGCACGTCGGAGTGCGAGACCTCGACCATGAACACCGGGACGCCGTACTGCGCGCCGAGATCGCGGAGCTGGTTCCGCACCGCGATCTTCCCGCGATCCGCGCTCCCGGACCCCGACGTGGCGAGGATGTTGGGCACCGACGCGTAGGTCGACCCGTACGGATACGGGTGATAGGCGATCGCGCCGACGTAGGGGCGCGCGAGCGGGTCCGCCAGGATCGCGCGCGCATCATCGAGCGAGATCTGCTCCGTCTCCTCGGCGGGAACGACGAACGTCATGGTCGCGAAGCCCTCCTGGCGCAGTCGCGCGCCGCGCGCTTCACGATGTCGACCAGATCCTGGCGCGATCCGCCGGGCAGCTCGCCGTTGCCGCTGAGCGGCTCGTTGAAGAGCTGCATGTAGCGCGGCGTGATGCCGTACGCGTCGCGCCAGTGGATCGCCAGCGCCGCGACGTGCTCGGCGCACTCGTCGAGGTAGCGGTTGTAGTCGGTGCCGCGCAGCGCACGCGCCCAGGCGAACTCGTAGGTCTCGGAGATCGCCGGCCCGATGAAGAAACAGTCGAAGCCGAACGCCTGACCCGGGGTCACGACGCCGCTCATCATGTTATCGGACTGGATCCAGTTGAAGCCGCTGGGGTTGAACACGCTCGGATCGTTGTCGTCGTTGGCGGGCGAGTAGAGCATGTTCGGTGGGCTCTCGAACGGGCCGACCTCGAGGTTGCCCATGTTGAGCTTCACCTGGTTGTTCAGCGCGTCGATCGCCTGAGCGCGCAGCGCCGGGGGGACGTTGTCGATCGCGCCATAGATGAGCGAGATCGTCGTCGCGCCGAAGCCATCGATGGTCTGATGTGTGGCGGCGTCGATCCGGATGGTGGCGTCCGCGAAGCTCGCGCTCGGCAAAAGAGGATGGCGACGAGGGCGAGGGACTTCGTGTTCATGCGACTCCAGGGCACGGCAACACCGCGCGCTCGGGAAGGAGAGACGGGCCAGGGGCGATCGGCCACAAATCCTGGTCGTCTCGACGATGAGCGCTCGCCGTCAGGCCTGCGCGCGCTCGGCGGCGCGCGCGTGCTCCCACAAGGCCGCGAGCTGCGCGCGTAGGTTCGTGATCTCCGCCGCGAGCGGGCTCGCCTCCGGCAGGGAGCCGAGCGACGCAACCAGCTTCGGGCGTTGCTCGGGCAGCAGCAGGTCGATGCTCGCCAGCAGAAGCACCGTCACGACCTCGGCGTGCTCCTCCCCGAGGGCGCTCGTCACCTGGGCGTAGGCTGGTGTTTCGCGCAGCGCGGCACGCGCCACCTCGAGCGCGGCCTGATGCGGCCCCGCGGACGGCATGCGCACCTCGATATGCGCCACCAAGGGGAGGATCGCGCGGGCCAGCGCAGGGACGTCGGCGGCCGGCCCCAGGTCAGCCACGGCCAGCTTCACGCGGCGAGCCAGGTCGGCCCCGACCTCACCAGAGCAATTCACGCTGTATCCAAGGGCCATCCCGCCGGACCGCGGCCGCAACGTCAGCCAGCCCCGTGGGAGGCCGCTCGCCGGATCGATGCTCTGCATCGCCTGCCAGAGGCGCTCCGCCGGGACCCAGTGCGGGGGATACTTGAAACGCGCGACGTCGAGCACGAGCACGAGGTCGCGCGCCGCGTGGTAGCCGCCGATCGGCGAGAAGTGTCCGCTGCCGGTCTGGCCCATCGCCGCCCGATCGTACGAGACGATCACCACGGTACCGGCGCATGACGAGGCGCGCAGCGCGTCGCGCCAGGCCTCCAAGTTGCCACCGTTCGCGCGGACCGCCTCGACCTCCGCGCCATTACAGCGGGCGAGGCATGCCAGCTCGTCGAACGCGAGGCCACGCTCCCGAATGACGGACAGCGGGACACAGCAGTCGAGCAGCTCCTCGCTGAACCAGCGCCACGGCCCCTTCCACAGGCGTCCGGGATCGATCGCGAGCGCATTCAGCGCGACGACGAGCGAGCCGAGGCCGCAGTACTCCGGCTCGGACTGCGTGTGGAACTGCTCCGCGAGCGGAAAGTATCCGTCCAGCCCACCGGCGGCGAGCGCCTCGGCGAACAGCTGCCGGCCCTCGCTCGACGAAAACGCGATCGCGTCCGACGGCAGGGGGCGCCGGTACAGTGTCTGCTCCATCGCCGAACTATAGGCGCCCTGAAACGCAAAACGCCGGGTCAGCTTGCGGCTGACCCGGCGTTCATTCTCTCAGAGTAGCGGGGGCAGGATTTGAACCTACGGCCTTCGGGTTATTAGCCCGAAGATAGGTGCCCTCAGCCAGATCGACCCAAGATGGCAGATCGTCGCAATTATCTTCTTGTTTAGAGGCTTTATCGTTACCTCCGCGGTGCTTGCTGTACCGTCCAGTGCGCGTCATACCTCCCCATGATTAGCACATTTCTAGCACAGTGGCTTCGCTTCCTTGTACGCGCCGAGCCTCGGCGTGCTCTCAGCACCGCCCGGGTTCGCGTTCCCGCCGCGGCGTTTGTCTTGTTCGACCCGCTCGCCTACCCTGTCCCGATGCAGGTCAAGCTCAACGACGCGAAGTCGGACCTCTCACGGCTGGTTCAGCGGGCCCTCGATGGCGAGGAGATCATCATCGCCGACGGTGACACGCCGCTCGTGAAGCTCGTGGCGCTCAAGGGTGCTTCTCGCCGCCGAACGCTGGATGCCGCGGCGGGCGAGGTGCGGATGTCTGACGACTTCGACGCTCCGCTTCAGGACTTCGATGCCTATCGCTGACGTCTTGCTCGACACGCACGCGTTTCTTTGGGCGCTCTCTCAGAGCTCGCGGATGAGCGAGCGCGCACGCCAGACCTTCCTCGATCCGAACAATCGGCTATTCCTCAGCGTCGCGTCGGTCTGGGAGATCGCGATCAAGTCGAGCACCGGAAAGCTCCAACTCGGTCAACCGCTCTCGGCGTTTCTCGACGCGCATCTCTCTGCGAACGGCATCGAGCTCCTCGACATCCGCCGCGACCACGCCGAGCGCGTCGAGTCGCTTCCATTTCACCACCGCGATCCCTTCGATCGCATCCTCGTCGCGCAAGCCGTCCGCGAGAGCATTCCCTTGCTCAGCGCGGACGCCACCTTCGATGCCTACGAGGGGGTCACTCGAATCTGGTAGGCGGTTCGTACCGCGGGCCGAGCGAGTACGGACGGCACGGCTTGCCGTACCGACTGCGCGACCCGGCGGACCTGGGCCGCGGGGGATCGGGCGTCATCGAGATTAGCCTCAACCAAATCGTGCGCGACGGACCGTCGCGTGAGGCGGACGAGGCGCTGGCGGTCCTCGCCGATGTCAGCCCGAGCCTCCGCGCGGCGTAGAAACTGGCGTCCATTCTGCTCTCGTGCGAGTCTGCCGAGAGCATCCTGGTGATCGTGAACATCGGCGAGGACGTCTCGACGATGGTGCAGCGAGACCAGCGATGACCGCCGAACGCTCCGTGGTGCTCGACAAGCTCGGGTGCGACGCCCTGTCGCTCAAGGCAGCGCTCGACAAGCTCGGGTGCGACGCCCTGTCGCTCAAGGCAGCGCTGCTCACGGTGCCGGAGAGGATGAGGGGATGGCGGTCCTGTCATCGCACTCCCGCGTCCTCGCCGGCACGCTTGGCCGCCGCGGTGTAGATGTCGTCCAGCGTCTCGAGCTCCTCGTCGGTCATGGCGGCCAGCAGGGTCGCGGTCGAGGTGTTCGGCGAGCCGACGTCGGATTGCTGCAGCTCGACCTGCTGGTGGGGCCGCCCGAGGGCCCGATCGAGGATCACCACGCACGCGCGGGCAGCCGCCCCCTCGTCTCGGCTATCCATGATCTCGGCCAGGCGCCGGACCGCCTTGGGCGCCAGCTCGCGCGCCAGCTCCAAGGCCTCCAGCGTCTGCTCGGTGTGCTTCGCTCGGCCGCCCGGGTTCCCGCTCATGCCCGGCCGCCACGACGTTGAGTTGCGCGTCATATGTTAACCCTCCTTACCCCTGTTCTCAGGGGTCGCTCGCTCTGTTGGCCAGTTGGTGACCCGCCCGCCAATCATGAGAGGCGCGGCCAGTGCAGATAGGTCAGAAGCCTCCTATATCACCGTCTACGCGCACGCACGTCTACGCGCGTATAGACGGTGATAGTACGAGGATCGGACCTATGTGTACTGCTGGCCGTTTCAGTTATCGGAGACCGCCGTCGCCTCCGGTCGAACCAGCGGCGGCAGGCGCTCCTCCAGCATCAGGAGCCTCATGCCATCCAAGCACCTATGGCCGTTCGATCGTGGTCCGAGCCTCACCCCATCGATGCGCTCTTGCAGTTCGCTCCACAGCTCGCGCGCGATCAGCGGCGGCTCCTTTCGACCCCCGCACCATGCCGCGTAGTCGGCGTAGAGGCTCGTGCTGAGCACCCTGCTGTTCTTCTCCACCTTGCACCGTTCCGCGATGTAGTCGCCGATCGTGTCCTGCTCGGTGAAGTATGCCGCGCACGCCGCCTTCACCGACGGTGGAATCTGGAGACCGTTTGTTTGCCAGGCGAGACAGCCCTCGATCATCCACCCAAGTATGGCCGGGCCTTCGGCGAGTAGCTTGTCCTCGAGGTTCATGTCGCGCTCGCTCTCCGCGATCGTGACCGTGAAGGGCACGAGCACCATGCGCGCGCGCATCGCCTCGCCGACGCTCGCCAAGCTGGGCTTGTTGTTGCCGCTCATGACCAGCTTGAGCTTGGGCAAGAAACTGTACGGGTTCTGGCGCATCAGGTTGGCCGTGATCAGGTCACCACCCGTGATCTCCTTGATGAGAGACTCGTTCCAGGCGCAGCCTTTGGGGACCTCGCCGGTCGTCACCAGCCGAGGCCCGTCGAGCCGCGCTCTGTCCGAGCTATGCTTCTCGCCGATGCGCTTCATGAAGGTCTCCGCCGCTGCCCCTGTTGCGTAGCTGCCCATGACCTTAGCCATGGTGTGGACGCATACGCCTTTGCCGTTTCGGCCGAGCCCGAAGAAGAAGAACAGCTTCTGTTCCGTGGTCATGCCGGTCAGGCAGAGGCCCGCGATCCGCTGCAACAGGCCGATCATGTCCTGGTCCCCCGCCATCGCCCAGTTGAGAAACGCCAACCACCGCGCCGGGCTTTCTTTGTTCGGCCCGTATGCGGCCATGTGCGTTGCCATGTCCTCCGGCCGGTGGGCTGATAGCTTGCCAGTGCGCAGATCGACGGCGCCCTTCGGCGTGTTCAGCAACCACGGATCCAAGTCCCACGTGTCGTGCGCGGCGTAGATGCGCGGGTCACCACGCGAGAGGGTCACGACTGATGCGGTCGTTGTAGCCCTGGCAAGACGCTGGGCTACCTTCCCGCCGGCCTCGCCCTTGCCACGGAACCACCTGGCGAGCGGCAAGATCTCCTGCTTCGCCTTCTCGAAGACGAGCGAGTCGGGGTGCTCCGTCCAGATGCCGTCCTCGTAGTGGCGCCACATACCCAGCTTAGGGATATGGCGAAGGCGACAACCATGCTTCGCTGCAAACTTGTCGGCGATCGAAGTCTCCCATTGGGCGGCATCTGGCCCATCGTCGGCGTCATCTGCAAGATAACTTGCACTTTCGTCCGTCTCTGTGCGACCAACTGAACGTATCTGGCTCACCACCGGTTCGTTCTCCTCAGTCTGGCTCTGACCGTCGGCGTTCGCCGCGCCGGCGGTCGTCTTTGGGGGCGGCGCTTCGTGAGGCATGATCCGCCGGAGTCCCCCGCCGCGTGCTTCGCGAAGGACGTCCACCGCGTCGGGCAGCGGTCGCGCTTCACTGCGCGGCTCGCCGATCGACGCCTCGCTTTCGTCGAACTTCCGCCGCAGCCCTTGGGCTCCGTCGTGGTCCCAAGGCGGCTCGCACCGCGCGTTCCATCCGCTGCGCTCGCACAGCTCGATGGCTTCGTCTGCCGTCGCCACGCCCATCACCCGCAGTGAGGCCATGACCGTCATGCAGTCCGAGGAGCCCCCCTGGCCTTCGATGCAGATCGGCGCCTTGGTCTGAAGCCATCGAAGTGCGCGGTCCGATGACGCGACAGACACGCTTCGCCAACTCTCGGGGACTGGTCTGCGGTCGTTGGGTTGCTTCTTCTTCCCGTCCTTCCCTCGGTTCGGATCTTTCGCAGCCGCTGCCCATGCAGGAGCGAGGGGTGCCAGCAATTCCGGCTCGGGTGCCTTGTCTTTCCAACGGTACAACCCGCCCGAGACGTGATTGCTCGGCGGCAGCATGATGTATCCGCCTTTGGTGCGGACATCGATGCCGGTTCCGAGCTTGCTCACGCTGTTGCGGATGTCGGGATCGTCGCTTCGATAATAGAAGTGCTCTCCGCCCGAACCGCTGATGGCGGTGAGCGTGGCGCCGGGTCGGCCAAGCTCCCCAACCGCCGACGCGTAGCCTTCGTTTCCGCCGTGGGCGGGATCGATGTCGATCACGACGATACCGGAAACCGGGCCTGTGATTCCAGCGATGTTCGCGTCGGGAAAGCGAGTCCACCAGTCGGTGATGACCGCCGGGTCCATCGTTGCGTCTTTCAATCCGCGCGGCACGAGTTCGCCGAGCGGATGCTTGCCGGGACTGTGGTCCTTCTCGTCGTTCGGCCTGCCGCAGGCGCATCGTCCGTCGCCGCGACTCCACCAGCACGGAATGACCGGCCACCCCATCGCCGCGTAGGCGAGCGCGTGATCGAGCATCGACTCGGGCTCGCCGTCTGTCATGGGCGCCGCGCTCATCGGTCACCTCCAGACAGCTCGCGCTCCGCTTGCTCGAGCGCTTCGATCACACCTCGGAGCTCGCGACGTCGGACGCTGGTGCCCTTGGTCGACGGTCGCCACGCCCCCTCGTGGTCCCGGTAGAAGATTCGCACCGAGGCGAAGCGCTTGCCTTGGTAGTCGCCGATCGTGACGGCCAGTCGCTCGGTGTCGCTGCGCGGCCACTCGGCGATCGAGCCGGGGATCATTTCGTCCTCGTCGCGACGGGTTCCCTGGTTCGTCACAGGCGCCAGAACCCGCGACGAACGCGAGGCTTGCTGTGGTGTGGCTTGGGGTGCATGTTTTGGGTGCATCGCGTGTCCTCCTGGTGCGTCGGATCAGTCGGGAGAGCGACCGCCAGACGTTGCAGCGTCTGGCGGTTCTTGCTTTGCCTCGGGTTCATCGCCTCGCCTCAAGCGCGTATCGGCGCGTCCACCACACCTTGATCTCGGCAGCGGCCAGGCAGACGGCGCATTGGGTCGGTTCGATCGCGGCGCACGTGCATGGTCGCGCGGCGGACTCGTCAGGCAGCTCGAGGCGAGCGATGAGGCGGCGGAGTTCGGCGTCGCTGGAGTCGATGGCACTCATCGGCCACCGCCGAGCAGAGCCTCGTACGCCGCGGCTACGTCCCGATCGACGCGGACGGCACGTCCGATGCGGACGGTGCTGAGGCGCACTCGACGCCCATCACGTGCGAGGCCCTCACGAATGAGCTTGCGGACCATCGAGATCGAGATCCGCCAGCGCCGAGCGATCTCGGGGACTGTGAGGTAGCGGGGAGGAGCTTCGTTCTCCTCGTGCAGTCGGGAACGTGGTGGACGTGGGGTGTCGGGTCGGGTCTGGCTACGCATGGCGCGAGACTGAGGGCGCGCGCGAGTGAGGTCGTGGGGTACTTAGTACAGGTGCTAAGTTCCCCTCCTCTTGATCTGGCTCTCAGCCTGCTTCAGTGCGCCCTCTGTGTATGCGGGAACGAGCAACAACACGATTCTCCGCGCCGTTGCTTTACTCACCCCGACGAGGGCAGCGACCACCCGAACTGCGTCCACGGCCGCGTGGCGGAGCGGATCTTTGGGCTTGCTCGCGGGACGCGGGGCAAGCGCCTCAACAATCGCTCTGAACTCGCCGATCGACTGCGGGAGGGAGTCTTCGACTTTGAGGATCGCGTCCTTCATGGACCATCGAACATAGAAGTAGCCGGGCTCCCGATCCTGGCTGGGTTCGTTGAGCAATGCAGCGGGGATCTTTCGCGTGGCCAAGCACAAGCCCTTTACCGCCAACTCGACCTCGCGTTCGAGGGCCGCAATCCGCGAGAGCAACAGATCGTGGTGCTCAGACCTGAGGGTAGCCGGAAGATTTGAATGCGAATCGCGCAATGTCGAAGCTGTAAACATCCAGGCCTCGTGCAGCTTGTCATCCTCCTCGACGGTCAGCTCGCGCTTCTTGGCGAGTACAGCTGCTGCTACCGCCTCTGGCGGAACCGTGAGCGAGCGCTGGGAAATCGGCACGCTGCGATCCACAAACGATCGCGCCAAGGCAAGCGCAGGCGACGAGACAACAGGGGACGCTCCGCGTGCCGGACGGGACCGTGGCGTCGTCGTCGGACCCTTCGGTAACCGTGGCGTCACCGCGGCGCCTCCAGCACCGCTCCCGCGAACCCATCGGGCGCGGCGCCGGATGGTCGCGGTGTCAGCTTCACGACGGCTCGCCCTTCCGTTCGGCCTTACGCGCCACCTCGATCAGCTCCTCCTCCGAGATCGCCTGGTATCGCTCGACCAATATCGCCAGCGTCCGATGCCCCGAGATCGCCTGGATCTGCTTGAGGTCCGCACCCGCGCGTCGGAGCTCGGTGAGCCGCGTCCCCCGCAGATCGTGAAAGTGAAGGTCCACGATCGCGAGGGCCCGCGTGAGGCGCGAGAACAGCGGCGAGATCGAGCGACCGTCCTTCACCGCGAACACGCGAGTCTCGCCGAGCCGGCGCGGCCACTCGCGCAACGCTTCGATCGCGGCCTGGCCCAGCGGAACCGTTCGACCCTCCCCCGTCTTGGTGTCGCGGTCGCGGAGCTTCACCAGCCCCCGCTTGAGGTCGACGCGATCCCAGGTCAGCCCCACGATCTCGCCGAGGCGCATCCCAGAGTGGCGGGCGACGATGATCGCGAGCCGAAGCTCGCCCGTCGCCGCGCCAAGAAGGCCCGTGTACTCATCGTCCGAGCACACACGATCGGCGCGCGCGTTCCGGACTTCGAGCAAGCGGACCTCGGGCTTGCGCGTGAGGTATTCCTCGCGATCCGCGAAGCGCAGCGACGAGCGCAGAATCTCGAGGTGGCGGTTCACCGTCGCCGGGGACAGGGTCCGCTCGGGCTCGGCCGCGTCCTTCTTCTTCTCGCCGCGCTTCGGCCCGCGCGCCACGTCCTTTTTGCGCGACAGGGGCTCGCTGAGGAGCGCCTCGCGAAACTCCTCGACGTCCGGCGTCGTGATGTCGGTGATCGGACGGTCGGGCCCGAAGAACGCGGCGATCCTCCGGAAGCGGATCTCGTCGTCCTGGACGGTGCGCTTGTGCTTCGAGCGAGCCAGCCAGCGGTCGCGCAGCTCGCCGACCGTGAGACCGGCCATCCGCGCCTCCGGGAAGTGCGTTCCTGCGAACAGCTCGGCCTTCGTCTTCCCGAGGAGCGCCTCTGCCGCCTTCCTCGACGTCACGCCGGTCGAGCGGCGGATCTGCCGGCCACCGAGGCTGTACCGGATCCACCAAACCTCGCCGCGCTTGTAGAGGCCGGGTGCTTCAGGCTTGCGCATGCGCTCCTCAGCTCGACCGCGGCGGCCCGTCGGGGGGTGCGCGCCGTGACTCGCGGTGCTTAGCACATTTCTAGCACAAAACGCCGAAGACCCGGGGACAAGGCTTTCGGCCTCATCTCCCAGGTCTTCGATTTCACAGGTCTTTTGAATAGCGGGGGCAGGATTTGAACCTACGGCCTTCGGGTTATGAGCCCGACGAGCTACCAGACTGCTCCACCCCGCAACAGGTGAGGCGGGTCTTATAGCGCGAAGGATCGGGCGTCAACGGAAATCACAGGAGCTGGTCGATCGCCGAGGATTCCAGGCCCAACGACGTGAGCACGGAACGCGTGTCCGCGCCGAGATCCGGCGCGCGGTGCAAAGACGGGACATCGCCGTCCAATCGGATCGGAGAGCGGACATAGCCGGACGGTGACACCGAGGCGCGCGCCACCACGTGCGGATCCGCTGCGACTTCGTCGAGATCCAGCACCGGCTCCACGCACGCATCCACCGTGCGGAACAGCGCGGTCCACGCGTCGCGGGTGCGAGTAGCAAGCCGTGCCGTGACCTCCGCGCGAACGCGAGAGCCGGCATCCCCGCCATCCAGCCCCGAGTCCGCCAGATGCGACAGCCCCACCGCGTCCACGAACGCCTTCCAGAACTTCGGCTCGAGGGCGCCCACCGCGAGGAAGCGCCCATCGGAACAAGGATAGATGCCGTAGCAAGGGCGCGATCCATCGAGGATCTGATCCCCGCGCACGACCTTGTCGCCCGCCGACGAGACGCCGAAGGAGAGCGCGCCGAACGCCATCCCGCTCTCCAGCAGCGACGTGTCGACCACCCCTCCCCGCCCCGTCTTCTCGCGGCGGTAGAGCGCCGCGCAGATGCCGCTCACCGCGACCAGCGAGGCGCCCACGTCCGCGACCTGGATCCCGAGCGTGAGAGGCGTCGAAGAAGATCCGGACAACGAAGCGATCCCGCCGCGGCCGAGATACCCGACGTCGTGCCCCGCACGAGACGCATCCGGCCCATCGAGGCCGTAGCCGGTGATCGCGCAGTAGATCAGGCGCGGAGAAGCGGCGCGCATCAGCAGGGGATCGACGCCCATCTTCGCGAGAACGCCCGGGCGATACGAGTCGACCAGCACGTCGGCGGTCGCAACCAAACGGCGGAGCGCGTCCTGCGCCAAAGACGAACGCAGATCCAGCGCGACGCTCTTCTTGCCTGCGTTGAGCTCGGCGAAGGCGCCGCTCATGGGCGGGTCGCCGACGAGAGGGGGCCACCAGCGGGTGTAGTCGCCGCCTTCGCGGGCCTCGATCTTGATGACCTCGGCGCCCATCTCGGCGAGCAGCCGGGTGGCGTAGGGACCGGGCAATAGACGGGTGAAGTCGACGACCCGGATCCCTTGCAGCATGTGGCCTATCCGATGAGCTGCTGGAGCTTGAGCGCGAGGGACATATCACCCTTCAGCTTGAGCTTGCCCTGCATGAACGCCATCTGGCCGTTGAGGCGGCCTTCGACGAGATCGACGAAGTCCTTCGCCGCCATCGTGATGGTGACCTTCGGATTCTCGATCGTGCCGGGGACGACGAAGTCGCTCGGCTTGGTGAGATCGACGGCCCACGAGCCACCGCCGTCGCCGGTCAGCTCGAACTGGTAGCTCGAGTTGATCTTCTGGGCGACGTCGGGGTTGGTCTTCAGGCGGGTCGCGATCTTCTCCTCGAAGATCTGCTGCGGGGTCAGGCTCATAGTGGCTCCTTCGGGTTAGGTGTTGACTCAAGAATCAACGACGCGGCGCGACACTGCCAAGGCGACATCCCCGCGTCAAGCGTCGCTCTTTGACAGGTAGGCGAGCGGGGTCTACGGTCGGGGTTCGAGGCGAAACGTGTCGGATCGCGAACGGATGAGCATCTACGAGGTCGGCCTCCGGGACGGCCTCCAGAACGAGGCGGCCTTCATCCCCACGGCGGAGAAGGTCCGGCTCGCCTCCATGCTCGCGGACGCAGGCCTGCGCCGCATCGAGCTCACCAGCTTCGTCTCGCCCCGGTGGATCCCGCAGCTCGCGGATCATGCCGAGGTCACGCGCGACGCCGAGCGTCGTCCTGGCGTGACGCTGTCGGCTCTGGTGCCCAACCTGAAGGGCCTCGAGGGCGCCAAGGAAGGCCGGCTCGAGGAGGTCGCGATCTTCCTCAGCGCGTCCGAAGCCCACTCCAAGAAGAACATCAACAAGTCGATCGCCGAGGCGCTCGAGACGCTCACCGAGGTCGCCCACGCGGCGCGCGCCGAGGGCATGCGCGTGCGCGGCTACGTCTCGACCGTGTTCGGCTGTCCCTACGAGGGCAAGGTCGACGTCGAGCGCGTCGTCGACATCACCGAGCAGTTCCTCGCGATGGGCGTCTACGAGGTCAGCCTCGGCGACACCATCGGCGTCGCCAACCCGCGCCAGGTGTCGAAGGTCGTCGCGCGGCTTTTGAAGCAGATCAGCGCCGACAAGCTCGCGCTCCACATGCACGACACGCGCGGCGTCGCGCTGGCCAACGTGCTCGCGGGCGTCGACGCTGGCATCCACACGTTCGACTCGGCCTTCGGCGGCCTCGGCGGCTGCCCCTACGCGCCCGGCGCCTCGGGCAACCTGGCCACCGAGGATCTCGTCTTCATGCTGAGCGAGATGGGCTACGAGACCGGCGTCGATCTCGACAAGCTGGTCGACGCGACGATGCACGTCGCCGAGCTGGTCGGTCGTCCCCTGCCCTCGAAGGTCTTCCAGGCCGAGACGGCGCAGCGTCGTAAGGATGAAGAGAAGGCCGCGAAGGCGCGCCCCAGCGTCGCGAGCCGCGCAGCCCGCTAGGCAACCAAACGGATTCGGAGTGCCCTCGCGCGTCCTCGCCCGCTGGTAGGCCTAATCAACGCCCGAAAACGAGTCTCAAGCCTGAGGCATGCCGTCGGCGATCGAGAGGCAATCGAGGACGAGGCCCTGAGCGGCGTCGTCGAGGCCGTGCGTGCCCT
>Ga0105047_10003492_pt1 | contig 27687 bp, 29 predicted proteins | sample MAT04_FD_78384 | JGI IMG/M metagenome (GOLD analysis project Ga0105047, IMG submission 78384) | Freshwater microbial communities from Lake Fryxell liftoff mats and glacier meltwater in Antarctica - MAT-04 (megahit assembly) | ecosystem: Environmental > Aquatic > Freshwater > Ice > Liftoff... | reverse complement strand
GGCCGGCGCGCAGCGCGTCGAGCACGCCGCGGCTCGAATAGTCGCGCACGAACAGGATCGTGCGGCAGCTCCCGATGCCGTTCATGGCGTGACTATCCGACGACCCGATCGCCGCCGGGTGCGGCCGCGCCGCCGCCAGACGCGCGAAGAACGCCTCGAACGCCTCGCCGCTCTCCTCGCTGCGCCGGATCACCGGGTGCATGACCTCGCTGCCGTCGACCAGCCCCAGCACCGGGTCGTACGCCGGCCAGTAGCGCTTGCCGGGATGCGCGGCGATCGCGACACCGCGCTGCTTGTGCACCTCGAGCAGCGCGGAGAGGAGCGATCGATCGGCGGTGACCGTCTGTTCGAGCCCGAGCGCGATCAGGTGGTGCGTGCCGGTGGTGATCTCCTCGCCGGTGATCACCAGCGGGCCGCCGGTGCGCTCCGAGACCCAGCGGGCGATGCGCGACGGGAACACGGTGTTGTGATCGGTCACCGCCACCACATCGAGACCGGCGCGCTCGGCCGCCCGCGGGATCTCGGCTGGCGAGAGGAACCCATCGGAGAAGCGACTGTGCACGTGGAAGTCACCCTGGAGCACGCGCATGTTACCGCGCATGACCGGTGGGCGCGCGGGGGCATCGTCGAGGATCGTCCCGCCGATCACGGCGAGCCCGAAGATCACCCAGCGCATCATCGGTGGGGGACCAGGAGGGGCATGACTTGCCCCATCCAGAGATAGTATCCGAGCACCGTCGCCGACACCGCGAGGTAGTAGGTGACGGTGATGCGGAAGGTCTGACGGCGGGTGCGCGCCCAGACGTTGCGCACGAAGGTCGCGGTGGTGATCACGCCGTGGATCAGCGCGCCGATGATCCCGATGCCGAGGATGAACAGCCACTCGATGCCGTGGATGCGATCGGCGAGCCACGGCGCGACGGTGATCAGCAGCATCAGCGCCGACGCCAGCGCGTACCAGGCGCCGTGGCCGGCGAAGAAGAGATCGATCGTGTCCGCGGCCGTGCGGGCGCGACCGTTGCGCAGCCGGAGGATCAGCAGCCAGAAGATCTGGATCGCGGGCACGAACGACCAGCCGAAGCCCGCCAGCACCACGTGCCAGAGCGTGAAGCGGCCGGCGGTGCTGATGCTGACGAACGCGCCGATCATCAGCAGCGCGAGCAGCGGGCGCCGCACCAGGACCCAGGCCGCGGGCGCGGTGGGCGGCGTTCGCTCGGCCAGCGCTGCATAGGCCGACCTCGGGCGGGCGAGGAGCAGGAGCTCGTCCGACGGTGCGAGGCGCACGGTGCGGAGGCTATGCGATCGCGCCGCGATCGGCCACCATGCGCAAAGATGGCGCGGAAGAAGCGGCGCCGTGCGGTCTGGCCGCTCGCCCTGCTGCTGCCGCTGCTTTTTCCCCTCGCATACTATGCGTGGCTGCCGTCGGCGGACGAGCTGGTCACGACCATCCCGAAGGTCACGGCGCTCATGCAGCAGCGCCTCGACGAGCCCAAGAAGACGTGGACCAAGCCGCGCCGGACGGTGGTCCCGCTCTCGCAGATCTCACCGCTGATGGTGAAGGCGGTGGTGCTCTCGGAGGACGCCAGGTTCTACCAGCACGACGGCTTCGACTGGACCGAGATCGGGAACTCCGTGGAGAAGAACCTGAGCGAGGGGCGCTTCGCGCGGGGGGGGTCGACCCTCACCCAGCAGCTCGCGAAGAACCTCTGGCTGGGGACCAAGAAGACCCTGGCCCGGAAGCTCGACGAGGCGATCCTGGCGGTGAAGCTGGAGCGGGCGCTGTCGAAGGAGCGGATCCTGGAGGTCTATCTCAACGTCGTGGAGTGGGGGCCGGGGGTGTTCGGGGTGGAGTCGGCGGCGCGGACCCACTTCGGCGTGAGCGCCGCGGAGCTCCGGCCGTATCAGGTGGCGCTGCTGGTCGGGATGCTGCCGGCGCCGCGGAAGTCGCGGATCGACAAGCCGAGCGAGGCGTTCAAGGCGCGGGCGCGGCGGGTCATGGCGCTGATCGGGGAGGATCCTTCGGAGCTGGAGAGTCGGATCTCGCGGTGATAGATGTTCGGCCCGATGGATGAGGACGAAGAGACCGGGACCGGGCAGATCGATGAGAAGGCGGAGCTGCGCCGGAATATTCGGCGGGTCGAGCGGGCGATCGAGCTCGTGAGAGAGACCTTCTCGGCGCTGGGGGCCGGGGATGCGCCGGGGGTCGTCGAGCGGCTCGCCGGGCTGGAGGCGGAGCTGGATTCGCTGCGGCCCCCCGAGCCTCGGAAGTGCCGGGAGTTTCTGCGGGCGAGCTTGCGTGCGCGCAAGGGCCTCATGGGCATCGATCCGGAGCTGGTGGTGCTCTACTGCCGTTGCTTCGAGTGCGCGACTTTGCGGGCCAAGCTCAGGCTCGAGCAGCCGACGGTGCGGGAGATCTCGCCGCTCCTGGTCGAAGAAGGGACTACGCCTTCTTTGCAGCCTGAGACGACGCCGACGGAATCATCACCTTCTGGCGATAGTGCTTGAGCTCTTCGATCGACTCGCGCACGTCGGACAGCGCGGTGTGCGTGCCCTTGCCCTTGCTGTACATCGCGTCCTGACCGTACCAGCGCTTGGCCAGCTCCTTGATCGAGGACACGTCCACCATTCGATAGTGTAAGTAACCATCGATCACCGGGAAGTAACGCTGGAGGAAGCGACGGTCCTGGTGGATCGAGTTCCCGCACAAGATCCCCTCGCGATAGGGGACCCACTTGGCGAGCAGCTCCATCACCTTCTTCTCGCTGTCGGCGACGCTGTACGGGGACTTTCGCACCTCGTTCAGCAGGCCGTTGGCGATGTGCATGTCGCGCGGGATGGGCTCCATCCCCGCAATCGCCGCCTCGGAGGCCCAGATCGTGACCTCCACCGAGGCCAGCTCCTCGAGCTCGCTCGACGTGATGATCACCGCCATCTGCAGCGGTACGTCGCGCAAGGGATCGAGGCCGGTCATCTCCATGTCCAGCCAAACCAGGCGATCTTTGTCGGCCATGCGCTTCACTCCTTGACGATGGTGAACTCGACGCGCCGGTTGGCTTCCTTGCCTTCGGGCGTGTCGTTGTCGGTGATCGGGCGGGTCTCGCCGTATCCGATCGCGGTCAGGCGCGTGGGGTCGATGCCCTGACCGATGAGATAGTCGCGCACCGAGCTGGCGCGCGCGTTCGAGAGCTTCTGGTTGGTGGTGTCCTTGCCGACCGAGTCGGTGTGACCTTCCACCAGCACGTCGAGCTCGGCGTTCGAGCGGATCGCGGAGGCGACCTCGTTGAGCAGCGCGAAGCTGACCTTCTTGATCGTGGCCTTGCCGGTGTCGAAGTACACCTTCTGCTTGATCTCGATCTTGCCGAGCTCGCGGTTCACGACGACCAGGCTCGGATCGATGTCCGGGCAGCCGTCGTCGTCCTGGAAGTTGTTCTTCGTCTCCGGCAAGTCAGGGCACTTGTCGTTCACGTCGAGGATGCCGTCCTTGTCGTTGTCCGTGTCGGGGCAGCCGTCCTCGTCCTCGAACTTGTCCTTGTCCTCGGGATCGGTCGGGCACTTGTCGGCCTTGTCGAGGATGCCGTCGAAGTCCTGGTCCTCGAGCGGGCAGCCCTGGTTCTCCTTCGGTCCGGGGACCTCGGGGCAGCGATCCTTGTCGTCGGTGAGGCCGTCGCCGTCCTTGTCCTGCTCCTCGGGGCAGCCGTCCTCGTCCTCGAACCCGTCCTTGTCCTCGGGCGCGTCGATGCACTTGTCCTTGTCGTCGAAGATGCCGTCGCCGTCGCGATCGGTGGGCGGCGGAGGAGGCACGTGCTCCGGAGGGCAGACCTTGAGGAGGTCGATCAGCTCGGTCAGCGCCTGCTTCGCGCGGTCCCGGTGATCGACGGCGCGGATGGCGTTGCCCTCGTCGATCTCGACCGCGAGGAAGTCGAGCTCGGTCTCGGCGCGGGCCAGCTCCCGGGGCGCGCAGCGGTACGCGCCACCCTGGCGGGCGGCGTCGAGGCGGGTGGTCATCGTCTCGGACTCGAGGCGCAGCGAGGCCCCGGTGACGCAGCTGCTCAGGAGGAGGCACGAGGCCAGGAGCGCTCTCATTCGCCCTCCGGCAGCGCGGGGTCGCCCGGCTCGGCCGCGTCCTTCTTCTTGGCGGGCTTCTCAGCCGGCTTGTCGGCGGGCTTCTCGGCCGGCTTGTCACCGGCCTTTGCGGCGACCGCGACGGCGAGGCCCTGCGGGGGACGCGCGCCCGGCGGTCCGGCCAGGCAGGTGGCGCTCGTTCCGTCGGCGATCTCGGCGGCGCCCAGGCCCTGGCGCATGGCCCGCTCGGCGCGCGCACGGGCCACCCGGGCGCAGTCCTTGGCGCGCTGGGCCAGCGCCTCGGAGACCTCGAAGTCGCTGTACGACTGCTCTTCGCGCGCCTTGTGGAGGTAGGCCTCGGCGGCCACCATCTCGTAGGGCGACATCTCCCGGCCCTGGGCGGTCTCGGCGGCGTTGAGCTCGGCGGCGGCGTCGATGATGGTCGAGGTCGAGCGCACCGGGCCGCAGGCGATCAGGCCCGCGACCGCGATCGACGACGCGAGCAACCGCGAACCCACCGGGCCCGATTACTACTTGGCCGCCCTGGCGGCAAGGAGCGCCTCCGATCCGAGCCCGCTCCGCGATCCGCGAAGGGGTCGCGGCCGATCGCAAGGCGGGCCGCCGAAGGCATACTCCCTGTCTGTCGAGGCGGCCCAACGCCGCGAGCGGTTGCGAGACCGAGCGAAGCGCGGAGCGGGCCTCGGATCGGGGGCGCTTCACTTGGCCTTTCCGTCCTCGTCGACGTGCGCGATGGCGCGGATGTGGCGGCGGATCGTGTGGCGCGTGTACGCGAACACGGCGGCGAGCACGGGAAGGATGATCGCCAGCGCCACGATCACCGGCGATTGGAAGAGCGGGATCATCTCGCCGCCATAGTGATAGGCCTCGTAATAACCCACCCGCGTGAGCGCGCTGAAGCCGAGCGCCATGATGATCAGCCCGAGCCCCAGCAGCACCAGCTGCGCGCGCCGGATGGTGCGCGAGCGATGGGCCGCGATCAGCCGCTGAGCGACGAAAAAGCCGAGGATCGGAGCCCCGAAGCACAGCGCCGTCACCACCGGGATCATCACCGCGGCGGGCAGCGTGGCCGGGTTCGCCACGTACATCAGGCTCCAGTCGGGGAAGAGCAGGTAGAGCGCGAGGCCGGCGGGCACGAGCGCGGCGCCGGAATAGATCGCGGTCGCGCCGAAGTATCGCGTGCGCGACGGATAAAGGGCGGCCCGGAGCGGGTCCTTGGCCGTCGCCGCGAACGACAGGCCGGCGGCGCAGCCGAGCACCGCGTTGAGGAACACCGTCACGGGGCGCGTCATAGCGGTTTTCGCTGCATTTGCAAACGGCGGCGAGTTAGCCTCGGGCAGCCGTGTGGATGCTGGGCCTCATCGCGCTGGCGGCGACCCCGGCGTGGAGCGCGCCGTCGCCGGGCGACCTCGATCCGCTGCTGGCCGGCGGCGTGGCGCAGACGTCGATGGCCCAGCGCATCGAGCAGATCACGCGGCCGTTTCTCGGCGCGCCGTACGTGCTATCGCCCCTCGGCGAGGGTGAGGGCAAAGATCCGGATCCGCGCCTGCGCCTCGATGCGTTCGACTGCACCACGTTCGTCGAGACCGCGATCGCGATGGCCGCCGCCCGGAACGCGAGCGAGCTGAACGACATCCTCGATGCGGTCCGCTACCGCGGAAAACAAGCCTCGTTCGGCGCGCGCCGGCACCTCATCGACGCACAGTGGGTGCCCGATCTGATCGCCGCCGGGATCCTCCAGGACGTCACCGCCGAGATCGGGCGCGATCGCACCATCGCCGAGAAGTTCATCCTCACCCACGATCGCTGGAAAAACCGCCGCGTCGCCCGCGATCTCGAGCTGCCGTTTCGCGCGGTGCCGATCGGCGCGTACACCGTCGAATGGATCCCGCTCGACGCGATCGCGTCGCTCGACATCCCGCCCGGCGTCATCATGAACGTCGTGCGCGAGGACGTGCCGTGGTCGCCGACCCGCGTGAGCCACCAGGCGCTGGTGCTGAAAGATCCGGTGACCGGGAAGCTGATCGTGCGCCAGGCCTCGCCGGTGCTGAAGCGCGTGATGGACGAGCCGATCGAGCGGTTCGTGAACCGCTACATGCACCCCAAGGTCGAGAAGAAATGGCGACCGGTGGGCGTGAGTTTTTTCAAGATCAAGGGTTAGATCCGCGCGTGATGCGACCCGCGATCTGAATGACCCTGCTCGCCGTCGGATGCGGCGCTACGACGGTGCCCGACGCGACGCCCTTCGATGATGCCAGCACACGACCTGGCAGCCGATGCAGCTCGTCTCGTCGCTCAACGGGACGGGACGGTCGACCGCTACCCGTATCTGCGCGTCGCCGCGAACGGCGAGGTCGCGCTGCTCTACACGGCGGGGCGCGGCACGATGCTTTACAAAGCGGCGCAGGGGAGCGCGACGTTCGGCGCCGAGACGCGGGTGAAGGAGTCGACGATCACCGGCTCGCTCGCGTACTTGTCCGATGGGCGGATCCTGGTGGCGTGGGCGCCGCGAACGCCCGACGGGCCGGTCTTCGGCGTTTACTGCCAGTAGCTCAGAGGTTAGACCGCGGCGTGCTCCATCGCTCCCTCGCGCTCTGGTTCTTCGCTGCGGGATGCGGATCTCCTGTCCTGCCTGACTTTCCCGATGCCGCTTCGCTGGACGCGGCGATCTCGCCGCGCGACGCCGCGATGGCGCGCTCCGACTCGGGGGTCGAGGTCGGCCGCACCTGCTCCGCGACCCGCGTGCTCGACGATGTGCCGGAGCCGGTGCAGGCCGTTCACCTCGCCTCGTTCGGTGACCGCGTGGCGCTGGGCTTCACGCTCGATCTCGTCGCCCCGCACGCGCTGATGGCGCGGGTCGGCGATGGCGAGACGTTCGGCGCGCCGCTCCTGGTGTTTCCGGACGTCCGCAGCGACTTCGGCCCGCGCGACATCGCCGTGAGCGCCGACGGCAAGGCCGGCTTCGCGGCGACCGATCTCGCGAGCGGCTACCGGCGGGTGATCACCGCCGAACCTGCGCAGCTCGGCATGATCAGCACTTTCGGCCGCACGAGCGGCTGCTACAGCCCGATGGTCGGCGCGGTCACCCATTTCATCCACGCCACCGGGCACCCGCGCGGCGAGGCTCCCGATGGGGTGGACTGGGCGCGATCCACAGGCTCCGCGTGGGCCACCACCGGGACGGTCGGCTTCGACGCGGTCGGCGCGGTCGCCTGCGATCTCGCGGTCGAGCTCGGCGGAAACGGCGGCGCCGTGTGGGGCGGAGGATCGAGTCGGTTCGCGGTGCGCGCCTTTCGCGACAACGTGCCGGCCGGCCCGACGTACACCGCGACCGTCCCGATCGCCAACATCACGGTCGTGCGCGCGACCGCCGCGGGCGACGGCAGCGTCTCGGTGATCATCGGCGGCGACCAGAAGCTCTACGAGATCTTCTTCACCGTCGCCGGCGAGCGCCTCGTCCCTTCACCGCCCGTCCTCATCGAAGGCGTCTCGGCGAGCGATCGGATGGACCTGATCAGCGACCCGCAAGGGAACGTCACGCTGGCCTGGTACGGCAACGACAACCTGTACGTCCGCCGAAAGCTCAGCGGGGTTTGGCGCGACGTGCAGCTGATCGGCGAGCTCGGCGGGATGATCGATCGCCAGCCGTTCCTGCGCGTCCACGCGAGCGGCGAGGTCGCGCTCCTCTACGCCGCCGCGAGCGGCACCTGGCTGCAGACCGCGCGCCGCGACAGCCCGACGTTCGCGCCGCAGACGCGCGTGAAGGAGAGCCCGTACACCGCGTCGATGGCCTATCTCGGCGACAAGCGCATCCTGGTCGCGTGGCCGACGTTGGGCGATATCCTCGGCGTTTATTGCGAGGACTGAGCGCTCAGCACGACGGACCCTTTTGGAGCTCGGCGGCGACCTTCTTCGCGAGCTCGCTGAACGGCGGCAGATCGGTGAGGCGCATCTGGCCGTCGCGAATCTGCTGCGCGTAAGCCTCGACCTTCTTCGGGTCCTTCGCGTCCTTTTCGGCGACGAACACGTCCGCGACCATGCCGGTGAGGCCGAGCGCACCCATTCCGCGCACGGTGGCGCGACCGCCGATGCCCAGCTTCGGCGTCGCGGCCGCCGACTCCATCGCCGCGAGATCGGCCGCCGCGACCTTGTTCCCCTGGCGTGCGAGGCTGCCGAGCGCGCGCGTCTTGATCTGCTCGTCGGTCGCCTTTGGCGTGGCGGCGATGTTGGCCTCGTAGGTCTGCCCGTTGCTGAGCTTGATGTTCACCCTGGCGCCGGCCCCCGAGACGTCCTTGTCGCGCGTCATGGTCTGGAAGAAGAGCTTGTCGACGATCCCGGGGAGCGGCATGTCTCCATGGAGGGCAGCGATCGTGCCACGCTCGTCGCGTCGCGTTCGCGGCGGGCGGTTTCCTACCGGGAGCGTCCGGTTTCCTACTGGGAACGTTGTCAGCGTCGCTTCCGCGGCCCCTTGACCGCCTCGGCCTGCCGCGGGTCGTCCGGCCAGGAGTGGCGCGGGTACTTCATCCGCAGCTCTTTTCGGACCTCCTGATACGTCCCGTCCCAGAAGCTGGTGAGATCGCTGGTGACCTGCACCGGCCGGTAGTTGGGGCCGAGCAGCTCCATCCGCACCGGCACGCGACCGTTCGCCACGCGCGGGGTCGCCTCCAGGCCGAAGCACTCCTGCAGGCGCACCGCGAGGGTGGGGGTGGTGCCGTCGTAGCGGAGCGGGATGTGGCTGCCGCTCGGGACCTCCAGGTTCTCGGGGGCATACCGATCGACGTCCTGCGCCTTCTTGAAGCCGAGGTGGTTCCGGATCGCGGGGATGAGCGCGACCTTCCGCATCTCGGCGAAGCTCTTCTTGCCCTGCGCGACGTCGGGGAGGAGCTCGATCAGATCTTTCGACGGGAGATCGAGCTCCGGCATCACCGTGTTCAGGAAGTTGATGCGCCCCAGGTACAGCTCGACCTTCTCGTCGATGCCCAGCGCGGCGCGCGGATCTTTCGTCGCGGCTTCGACCAGAACGCGCTCGATGTCTTCCTGCGGAGCCGGCTTGCTCGAGCGGCGCTCTTCCAGCGGCAGATCGAGATATCGGCGGCGGGCGATGGTCTCGACCGCCTGCCGCTCCTCGTTGAAGCGGCAGACGACCTCCTCGGTGATGTCGAGCCAGCTCTCCTCGATCGCGCTGGCCATGCGCACGAGGGACTCGCTCTCGCGCTTGCTGTCATCGAGCTCGACCACCACCAGGAGCGGGGCGTGCTTCACCACGCACTCCTTCGCGAGCTTGGCGCCGCGACCGCCCACCATCACCACGCGCTCGTCCTGGCCTTCGCGCTTCTTCGCGACGCGATCCTTGTAGCCGGCCAGCACCGCGCGGAGGGTCGCCTCCTCGCGATCCTTCGGCGTTTTGGGCGATGGACCGAGCACGCGCCGCGCGATGTCCTCGAGCTGATCTCTCGCCCGCGCCACCGCCCGCGCGCGCTCGGCGTCGAGGCCGATGCGCGACGCGAGGCCGAACGAGAAGCCGGAGGCCTCGAGCTCACCGACCTTGTTCGCGCGCACCATCAGGTCGGAGGACTCGACCTCGTCGCGGTTGCGCACCGCCTCGGGGCCGCGCTTCACGGGATCGCGCTCGGATGCGACGGCCGCGAGCATCGCGCCCTCCTCCGCCACGCCGAGCTTGTGCGCCTCCACCATGATCGCGGCGAGGCGCGGGTGCAGCGGGAAGCGGCGCAAAGTATCTCCGAGCGGCGTGGTTTTGTACTCTTTGGGGTGCACGGCGCCGATCGCGCGCAACGTCTCGACCGCGCGCTCCACCGCGGCGGACGGGGGCGCTTCGAACCAGCGGAAGTTCTTCGGATCACCGCTGGCCCAGGCGAGCACGTCGAGGATCACCGGCGCGAGATCGACGCGCGCGATCTCCGGCGCGTCGCTCGCCGGCATGCGCGCGTTTTCGCCCTCGGTCCACAGCCTCAAAGCACGACCGGGCGCGGTTCGACCGGCGCGACCGGCCCGCTGATCGGCGCTCGCCCGACTGATGCGCTGCAATTCGAGCGCATTTCCACCGCGCGCGGGATCGTGCCGCAGCACCTTCGCGAGGCCGCTGTCGACCACCCAGGTGACGCCCTCGATGGTGAGGGAGGTCTCGGCGATGTTGGTGGCGAGGACGATCTTGCGCCGCGCGCCCTTGTTGAGCGCGCGGTCCTGTGCGTCGGCGTCCATCTCGCCGAAGAGCGGCAGAATATCGGCGCGATCACCGAAGATCGGCTTCAGCGTCGACTCGGCGCGGCGGATCTCGCCGGCGCCGGGGAGAAAGCAGAGGATGTCTTTTCCGTCGTCGGGGCCGTGATCGCCCTTGAAGATGCGCTTCACCGCGCCGACCACGCGCTCGTCGGCCCAGCGTTCGTCGGACTTTTCGAGATAGTCGATGGTCACCGGATGAGTACGTCCCGGACTATCGATGACCGGCGCGTTTCCGAGATAGTCGGCGACCCTCCCGGACTCCAGCGTGGCCGACATGACGATGATCTTGATCTCCGGGCGCAGCGTCTCCTGGAGCTCTCTCAGAAACGCGATCGCGAGGTCGGCGTGGATGGAGCGTTCGTGGAACTCATCCAGGATCACCGCGCCCACGCCCTCGAGGGTGGGATCGGAGTGGAGCTTGCGGGTGAGGAGCCCCTCGGTGAGCACCGCGATGCGCGTCTTGTTGCTGGTGCGATCCTCGTGGCGGACCTGGTAGCCGATCTCGTCGCCGACCCGCCCGTTGCGCTCGCTCGCGATACGCCGTGCGCTCGCCCGCGCAGCGACCCGGCGCGGCTGGAGCATGATGATCCGCTCGTTCTTTCCCACCAGCCCGGCGTCGAGGATCGCCGGCGGAACGCGGGTCGTCTTGCCCGCACCGGGCGGCGCGCGGAGCACCAGGTTCGGCGCCTTTCGAAGGGCGGAGACGACCTGTCCGAGGACCTCGTCGATCGGCAGGGGCGTCTTCACGCGGGCGGATAGTGGCGTCATCGCGGGGCGAGACGCTAGAGCTATCGTTCAGCGCGGCGCGGGTGCGGTGGCCGGCAGCGTCCCGTCGCGCCGGGCCTCGTCGTACAGCACGCGATAGAGCTCCGGCGCGTTCTGGATCAGCCGGTCACGCGCGCCCGCGTCGGTGTGGAACACCCGGAAGCCCTCGGCGTAAAACTCGCGGGGGTTGTCGCGGGAGTGGCCCTCGGCGCCGAGATCGAACGCGCCTTCGCGCAGGATCTGGCGGCTCGCGAACCGCCCCTGGTACGCGTCGTACGCCGCGCCGATCGCGGGATTGGTGTCGGAGTGGAACCCGGCGGGCACACCGCGCAGCTCGGCGTGTCTCCGCGACGCAGGCGCCCGCAGCTCCTGCCCCGCGGCGTCCTGGTGATTGAAGCGCATCTGCATGTCGGCCCGCTGCGCGGCCGAGAGATCATCGCGCATACGCGAGCGATCGTTGCGGACGTCGTCCCAGGCGTGCGCCATCTCGTGCATGACCTCGCCGCTGGAGACCTGATCGCGGACCTGGATCGTGCGCGCCTCCGGCAGGTAGCGGCCGCGATCTCCCAGCTGCTGGCTGGCGTGCGTCCCGGGCAGGACCCGCTCGCACGGCAACGCCTCGTCGGTCGCGAATCGCACGCCGCCCTCCTGCAGGCGCCGCAGCTGCGCGGTCGAGAAGGCATCGGACGCCGTGCGCGCGCGATCGCGGATCGGCGAGTCCGCCGGCAGATCGCGCATCATGTCATCGAGGAGCCGGCCGCGCTCTCCCGGCCCTCGTGCCACGGTGGCGGGCGGGAGCGCGGGAACTCCGCTGCGACAGAAAGTATCGGGCGGGGGGCTGGTGATCTGGACCGGCGGTGCAGGACGCGGCGGCGGTGGCGGAGGAACGGGACGGGCGACGGGGGTGGAGCTCGGTGCGGTGACGCGGCCTGGATTCATCGAAAGAGCGGGTGGCGGCACGGGTGAGGGGTGTGACGGCAGGAAGGTGTGGCGTGTGTAGCTCGGTGCGCTGTGAGACGGCCTGCATTTCAAGCTCCCCGGCGACGTGGAGAAGGCGATGGATGACGCGATGCCGGCGCTTCGCGCTCGACTGGTCGACGAGCACAGCGTCCCGGTGCCGCCGCCGCGTCGGGTCGGAGCGACGCGTCTCGAGGTGACGTTCAGCGATGGAGCCCGCGGTCCCGAGGTGGTCATTCGCAAACGCTGACCGGACGCTCGCTCACAAAGCATAGCGGATGCCCCGACTCGCTCATCATCAGCGCCCTCACCTACTTACAACCCCTGCGGCGCACGCGCACAGCGGGTTCGGGCGGGCCGATCTCACCAAACCATCGGCACCCCGAACTCTTCGAACGCGTCGTCCGAGCTGATGATCGCCACGCCCTCGATCGAGCTCTGCGCCGCGAGCATCCTGTCGAACGGATCTCGGTGTTCCTGCGGCCAAGTCCCGGCGCGTTGCCCGTGGGCGATCGAGACCGGAAGCTCATCGAACCCAGCCTTGGCGATCCAACCAGGGATGTCCTGGACGAAGACCGCGGCTTTCGGCAGCTTGCCGAGCCTCCACTTCGTCGCGATCTCCCACGCTGACGCGCTCGACACCAGGATCGTATGACCGCGATCAGCCATCAACGCACGGGCGCGCTTGGAGAGCCGCTTGTCGTCGAACACCCACCAGAGGAGCGCGTGGGTGTCGGCCAGATATGCCGTCACCGTCGTCTCCGTCTCGGCTTGCTCGCCGTGCCGCTCCAGGCCGCGAGCTCCGCCGCGGGGAGCGGCTCGAAGAACGCGTCCCCCACGCTCCCCACGAGAATCCCGGGCTTGCGCGGCTCGAGGGTGTCGAGCGGGCAGAGCCGCGCATACGGCTTGCCGGCTTTCGCGATGATGATCTCCTCGCCTGCGTGCGCTCGAGCCAGGAGCGACGACAGCCGCGTCTTGGCGTCGTGCACGTTGACCTGCTTCATCAGATCAACCTGGTTCTTCGGAGCAACTTAGTCAACCAACCGGTCTCCCGCGCGCATAGTCTGCGTGTTTCGCGACCCGAAGGTGCGTGCCACGCGCCGGCTCGACGAGGCCGAGCTGCGAACCCGGTCGTCCACCGAGCTGCGGCTGATGCGCAACGAGGTCTTCGCGCGCCACGGCTACCTCTTCAAAGCCGCCGACCTGCGCGACCATTTTGCACGGCTGTCCCGGTATCGGGGCACCCAGCGCAACGAGCTCAGCGTCGCGGGCCGCGTCCTCGCGCGCGACAGTGGCGACGTCGATGGGCCGGACTTCAAGCCGGTCGGCCGTCACGCTGGCGCGCGCGGCGAATCGCCAGCTGGACGCGCCGCGCGACTGCCGCGTCGCGCTTGGGATCGAGCGCGAGGCGCCCGAGAGCGTCGGCGCAATGGAGGCGGACCTCGCGATCATCATCACTGCTTGTGCGTGGGAAAGGGCTCGAGTCGAGCCATCTCATAATTGCACTTTCTTGCAACAATGAACTGTCAACTGATCTCATTGTTGATCCCAACCGAGTGGCTCATGTTTGCCCGCGGCCGAAAGGAGCTGCAAGGCGGCATTCGATTCGTCCAATCGCGTCGACTTTCACGCGATCCCAAACGATGCGCAATCGTCGTGTAGACCTCCACGCCCCCGCACGCTAAGGGGCCGCATGAACCGACCTCTCTCCCTGGTCCTCGCCGCGGGCCTCCTCTCCTGCGGCGGGCCCGGACCCGCACAACCCACGCCCACACCCGAGAAAGGCGCGAAGAGAGCGCCCACCGCCGAGGACGCCAAGGCGTTCGCCGACGAGGCGGACAAGGAGCTGCGCCGCCTTTGGGTCGCGGCTTCGCGGACCGACTGGATCAAGAACACGTACATCACCGAGGACACCGAGATCGTCGCGGCCGAGGCCAATGACGCGGTGCTGGCGTACACATCCGAGGCGATCGCAAAGGCGGCGCAGTTCAACGGGCTCACGCTCGATCCCGACACCGCGCGCAAGCTCCACCTCCTGAAGGTGTCGAACTCGCTGCCTGCGCCCTCGGACCCGGAGAAGCGGAAGGAGCTCGCGAACATCGCGTCGAAGCTCACCAGCATTTACGGAAAAGGTAAGTACTGCAAGAAGACCTCCCAAGGGAAAGAGGACTGCAAGGACCTCGGGCAGCTCTCGAAGATCCTCGCCACCAGCACCAACTATGACGAGCTCCTCGACGCGTGGTCGGGCTGGCGCACCATCGCGGTCGAGATGCGGCCGATGTACCAGCAGTTCGTCGGCCTCACCAACGAGGGCGCCAAGGAGATCGGGTTCGCCGATGCCGGCGAGCTCTGGCGCTCGGGCTACGACATGCCGCCCGATGAGTTTCGCCAGATCACCGACAAGCTGTGGGGTCAGGTCAAGCCGCTCTACGACAAGCTCCACTGCTACGTGCGCGGCCGCCTCGGCGACAAGTATGGCAAAGACAAGGTCCCCGCCGACGGGCTCATCCCGGCGCACCTGCTCGGCAACATGTGGTCGCAGGAGTGGGCCAACGTCTATCCGCTCGTCGAGCCGTACAAGGGTCAGACCAGCATCGACGTGACCAAGGCGCTCCAGGCCAAGAAATACAGCGAAAAGGACCTGGTGAAGCTGGGTGAGTCCTTCTTCACCTCGCTCGGCATGGACAAGCTGCCGGAGACCTTCTGGACCCGCTCGCAGTTCGTGCAGCCCAAGGATCGCGACGTGGTCTGCCACGCCAGCGCGTGGGACGTGAACTATACCAACGATCTGCGCATCAAGATGTGCATCAAGATCGACGAGGAGGACCTCATCACGGTCCACCACGAGCTCGGTCACAACTATTACTACATGAACTATTTCAAGCTGCCGATCCTGTACCAGGCCGGCGCGAACGACGGCTTCCACGAGGCGATCGGCGACGCGCTCGCGCTCTCGGTGACCCCGACGTACCTGAAGCAGCTCGGCATCCTCGCGGAGGTCCCGAAGAACGACAAGGCGATCATCAACCTGCAGATGAAGGACGCGCTCGAGAAGATCGCGTTCCTGCCCTTCGGCCTGCTGGTCGATCAGTGGCGCTGGGACGTGTTCGCGGGGAAGACGCTGCCGGCCGACTACAACAAGGCCTGGTGGGCGCTGCGCGCGAAGTATCAAGGGATCGCGCCGGCGAACGCGCGCGACGAGGCGATGTTCGATCCGGGCTCGAAGTATCATATCCCGGCCAACGTCCCTTATATGCGCTACTTCCTCGCGCGCATCCTGCAGTTCCAGTTCCACCGCGCGATGTGCAAGATCGCCGGACACACCGGCCCGCTCCACGAGTGCTCGATCTACGGCAACAAGGAGGCCGGAAAGAAGCTGCAGGCGATGCTGGCGATGGGCGCGAGCCGCCCGTGGCCGGACGCGCTCGAGGCGCTCACCGGATCGCGCGAGATGGACGCGACCGCGCTGGTCGAATATTTCCAGCCGCTCGACAAGTGGCTCGACCAGGAGCTCCAGGGAAAGAAGTGCGGCTGGTAGTCACTCGCTGATCCGGTCCAGGACCGCGTCGTCACCAGCACCCGCGCGCCCGCGCACCCCAACGCGAACCCACCGGTGATGATCGAGCTGATCCAGCACCGCCCCCACGCAGCGCTCGACCGCGGCGCGAAGGTCGGCGTCGTCGGGCTGCTGCGCGCCCACCAGCTGAGCCGCCGCGCGTCGCGCAAGCCTGAGGCGACTCCACCGGCAGCAGAAACGGTGCGAGCTCCGTCAGCGTGACCTCGGTCCAGCTCGGGTCACCGGCGTTGCCGCGGTACGCCTTCGCTGGCATGGGCAGCAGGATCGACCACAGGTCGTCGGGAGCCTCGGTGTACGCGCCGGCACCAGCCCAGCGCCGCCAGCGGTATCGGATAGAAGTGTAGCTCGAGCGGCTCGTCGCTCTCCCGCGCGGTGATCGCAAAGGCGTCGAGCTCGGCGCCGTAGTCCGCGAGCGCGGCGATCCCGGCGATCCACTCGGCGACCGTACACTGGATTGGCGCAGGGCCGTAGCACTGGTGTTCGAGCTCGAGGGTTGCATCAATGCGGGGCGCGTGGCCACGTCGTCACGATCCGCGAGCTCGCAATGTTACCGTGCCGCGATGTCGAATCGTCGGGGCAGGCTCGCGCTCGCCGTGGAGGAGTCTCGCGCCTACTGGGAGACCGCCGATACCAGCGTCCCGGTAGCGTCGCGACCTACGCTGGCGTTCGAGCGGCGATGCCTCCGTGCGCGGAACGTCGAGCGCATCCGCGACATACTCGTCGTGATGGCCGAGCGCTATGACGCCTTCCCAGAAGCGCTCGTGGTGCTCGGTCGCTGGAAGCGAATGGACGCGCCAACCCGGCGGATGATCTGTCACTGGCACCTGCAGCTGTCCGATCCGCTGTACCGACGCTTCACCGCCGAGCTCCTGGTCGATCATCGATCGCGAAACGCGCCGATCGATCGCGCTGCGACCGCGAGCTGGCTGAGGGACGAGGACGAGGACTCGGCGCTGGCCAGCTATCTGCTAACCGCCGGAGCAGAGGCCGGTCTGATCACCGCCAAGCGCGATCCGCGGAAGATGATCACCCCCGAGGTGCCAGAGCGCGCCGTGGCGTATCTCCTTCACCTGCTGCGTGCGGTCGGCGTGGATCCCGCGCCTTATTTGGTCTCGATCGGCCGCGAGGGGGACGAGGTCGGCCTGCCCATGTGCTCGAGCCTCACCGCATGGGCCGACGCGACGCTATAGTCGACCAGCTCCCGACGCGACGGCACGCCCTCGGCGTCCGTACCGCGATAGTCTCACGTATCTGATCTGAGCCAAGAGAAGACTGGCCAGACTCACCGCTTCGAGGTCGCGGGCCGTGGCCTGCGATCGATCGAGGAGCGGACCGTCGACGGCTCGATCGCGGGCGCCCTCTACGAGACGCGCCACGGGTTCTCGTTCCTGGTCCCGAGCCGCACGGGGTTCGAGCCGCGGTTTGTGGCGCGGCGCATCGCGCGTTGACCAGCACTCGCCGTCCAGACCAGTAGGGCCCGGATGCTCAGCCCCATGGTTCGCGATGTGCAACCTCCTCTCTGACGGGACGGAAGGAACGAAGTTCCAGTGCAAGGTCGTCCGTCCATGAGCCGCCGGTCGTAGCGGAGGGTGGCGGGGTGAATATCGTTCCGAGCGACAGCGACCACGGCCGAGGGAGTTGCGCGCCCAGGGCCGCGCGGGCGGCCTGAGAGTGCGGCGCCGGACTCATCCGAAATCCGGACGGTCCGCTTTCCGGACGGACGCCAGCCCTGTCGCTTTTATCCCTGAGCCAGGAAGCGCCGATGTGGTGCCAGTGCTACCAGAACAACGGCGGCTGCAACTGCTGACTATCGGCGATGAGCTTGTGGATCCGGACCAGTCGAGCATGGGCCTCCCGCGCGTCCGTGGGTCTGTCTTCCACGCGCTGCGCGAGCAACGCGCGCAGGATCGCGACCATCGCCGGGTGACCTTGATAGTCCCGCGCAGGGTCGTGCTCGTCGAGGCTCGTCGGAGGTCGTCGAGTCAGGACCACCAGCCTCACCATACCGAGTGAGTACAGATCCGAATCAGGCGTCGAGCGGCCCGCGCGCTGCTCTGGCGCGAGGTACGCCTCGATGGAAAATGGGTGGCCGATATTCCTGCAGCGCGCAGAGGATCGACGCGACATCGACGGCGAGATCGATGACGTCGAGCTCACGTCGCGGACGCGAAGCTCCTTGATGGTGACCGCCAAGCCGTCGGCGAGCCGCGTCCCGCGGTCGCGCTTCTCGAAGGAGGCTCTGGCCAGCTCAACGCCGATCCGAGAGAGCCTCAGGTCTCGTGGAGCTCGGCCTCCGCGCCGATGTACGGGACGTAGCGATAGTCACGGATCGATTGCACGGACCCTCCCTCCCAGCTCAGCCGGATGAAGTAGCTCGCCCGCGCGGCGCCGGCGACGTGCGCCGCCAGCACGAGCTCTCCGTCGAGCTCGGCCACTCGCAGCGAGACCTCTTCCTTCTCGTAGCGGGAGAAGTACATGCCCACGGCCTTCCCGCGGCGCTGGGACTTCGACACCAGATCGAGGCGACAGTCCTCGCCGACCAACGCGCGAACGCCATCCCAATCGCGCGCGTTGAACCGCTCCGCGTAGCGCGACAGCTCGGCGCGCGTGCGCTCGTCGATCGCGACCTGCTCGGGCGGTCGCGCCTCGCGTAGCCTGGCTCGGCCGCGCACCAGCAACGCCGTGGTGGCCGAGACGGTGACCCCCATCGTCTCGGCCGCCTCCTCCAGCGAGTGGCCGAGCACGTCCTTGAGGATCACGGCGCTCCGCTGTGAGACGGTGAGCGACAAGAAGTGGGCGAGCGCGGCGCGCACGATCGACGGATCCGGCGCTGCACCACGTCCTCGCCCTCGATCACCGAGCCGGTCAGCCGCGCGCAGTAGCGATGGAGCTCGGGGCGGATCTCGTCGACGAGGGTCAGGAACTCCTCACGGGCGCGCGCGAGCGCGGGTGGGGTGGCCACGGCGTCCATCGAACCACATCGCGACACCTGGTTCGCCAAACCGCCGCCTGGTGGATCCGTCCAAGGGCGCCGCTGAAGGTGGATCTAGCGTCGGTGGTCTTCATGGCGTCTCCACCCCGACGACGATCGGGGGCACCGAAAGGATGCGCGGCTGGATACTTTTCTGCGTCCTGCCTCGGCGGGCCCTCACACCCCGATGCTGACGAGAGGCTCCCTCGGAAGCTCGGCGACCCGACCCCCGCCTGACCTGCGGGGGTCAGTGCCGCTGTAACCCTCGGTGGCCTCTCTCGTACTGCGAGGCGTGACGTCAGAGGTCCCCGCGGGGCTCCGCAAGTGGTTCGTGGCTCACTTCGTCGCTGACGTGGCGGTGGGCGTCCCCCTCTTCATCGCCCCCCGCCTGCTGCTGGGGTGGTTTGGTTGGACCGAGGTCGATCCGGCGATGTCTCGCGTGGTGGCCGCGGCGCTGCTCGGCATCGGCGTCCAGTCCCTCCTCGCTCGCGGCGAGAGCCGCGAGGTGTTCCGCGCGATGCTGACGCTCAAGGTCATCTGGTCGACCGCGGCCATCGCGGGGATCGCGCTGTCGCTATTGCAGGGCGCGCCGCCCATGGCCGCGGTGTTCCTCGGGGTGTTCGTGGTCTTCTCCGCCGTCTGGTGGCGGTATCGACTCGCCCTCGCCTGATCGCGCCGCTGCGGGCCTACCGGGGCGGCGGGCCATACACGACGTTCTTCATCTCGACGAGGTTGAAGACCACGCAGACTTCCTTGGCGTCGGCCTCGACGAGCGTAGCGAGCTTCGCAGCGAGCTTCGCCTGCTCGCCCTTGAAGTCGTGGGCGTCGAGGTGAAGATAGTGAACGCCCAGCTCCGGCCTCACGCCGCTGCCGAGGTTCAGGTCGGGACGAACCTCACGTATCCGGTCGCGATGCTTGATCTGGAGCCGGCGAGCGTCGTCGGCCGTCATCGTCCGCGGACCCTCCACCACCACGAAGGTGCCCGCGCTGGAGCTCACCAAGCTCCAGCCAGTGCCGCTGACGAGGATCTTGCTCCTCGGGAGCGTGGGACAGCGTTCACACGCCGCAGCCGGGCCGCTGAGCGCTAACGCGAGACATGCACCCAGGAGGCCCTTCATCCGCAGATCATACGATCGCCCCAGCGAGTGCGCACTGGTGAAAGGCGACGACCGGCGCATCGCGCCGACCGGTACGCTGAGCGTCCCGCGGCAGGCGTGTCTGAGGCCGCCCCTCCCCCGGCCCGCGGTGCGCATCATCTGCCGCGAAACACCACGAGCTCGCCCTTGGGCCGAATGGTGAACGACGCCGTGCCGCTCGGATCGACGAACGTGCCCTCGTCGGTGGGGCCACAGGCGGCGAGGCCCGTGATCCCTGCAAGCAAGACGGTGCCGTCGAGCTTGTGGGTTCTGTGCGCATCCCGGTCGAGGCCGTCTCCGCGACCGAGGCGCTGCTCGCGCCGCTCTTCCCTCCCTTCGATGACTTCCGAAGCTTCGAGCGACCGCGGTCTTGAACTCGGAGACTGGGGAATCGAAGACGCGTGACGGGGGAAGAGGCCTCACCAGAACAAGGTTCAGTGCTACCTGAGGCCGCCAATGGGTGCAGGGCCCAGCCGCCCCTGCTCCTGTCCGAATCGACCCTTCTTGGCCTCCGCACCCCGCCCTATCCCGTGCCATCGTCTACCCGATCGAAATGAGCCTGCCCGCCCCCGCGCCCCCGCCGTCCCCGACCGCCACGCGCGCGGCGGTGACGTTCATCTTCATCACGCTGACCCTCGACGTGCTCGCGATGGGCGTCGTGATCCCCGTTCTGCCGCGGTTGATCGAGGGTCTGCTGGGCGGCGACGACGCCGACGCCGTGCGCGTGGGTGGCTGGCTCAGCCTGGTGTGGGCAGTGATGCAGTTCGTGTTCACGCCGATCCAGGGCGCGCTGTCCGATCGCTTCGGTCGCCGGCCGGTGCTTCTGATCTCGATGGCGGGCCTCGGCATCGACTACGCGCTCACCGCGCTCGCGCCTTCGCTGGCGTGGCTGTTCGTCGCGCGCGCCGTCTCGGGCATGACGGCCGCCAGCTTCGCCACCGCCAACGCGTACATCGCCGACGTCACTCCGCCCGAGAAGCGAGCCGCGGCCTTCGGGAAGATGGGCGCCGCGTTCGGCATCGGCTTCGTCCTCGGCCCCGCGCTCGGCGGCCTGGCCGGCGCGTACGATCCGCGCCTGCCGTTCTGGGTGGCCGCGGGCCTGTGCATGATCAACGCGCTGTACGGCTACTTCATCCTCCCCGAGTCGCTACCGCCGGCGAAGCGCACGCCGTTCTCGCTCGCGCGCGCGAGCCCCATCGGCTCGCTGCGCCTGCTCGCGTCGAACGCTCAGCTCGCTGGCCTGGCCACCGCGCAGTTCTTTTACATCATCGGCCACAACGTTTATCCGGCGGTGTTCGTGTGGTTCACCATGTACCGCTACGGCTGGTCGTCCGGCAGCAACGGCCTCGCCCTCGCCGCGACCGGCGTCGCGAGCATCATCGTGCAGGGCGGCCTGGTCGGCCCGGTGGTGAAGCGCCTCGGCGAGCGAAAGGCGATCATCGTCGGGCTGCTCTTCGGTATCGCGGGCTTCTTGATCTACGCGATCGGCCCCACCGATCGCTCGATCTGGATCGGCATCCCGATCGCCGCGCTCTGGGGCTTCTACAGCCCGGCGGCGCAGACGCTGATGAGCCAGCAGGTCGGGCCCGGCCAGCAAGGCCAGCTGCAAGGCGCTCTCGGGAGCTTGATGGGCGTCGCGGCGATCATCTCGCCGCCGCTGTACACGCGCGTGTTCGCGGAGGCGATCGAGTGGAAGGATCGCGTCCCGCTCCTCGGCGCGCCGTTCTACGTGGCGGCGCTGTGCCTGGTGATCGCGCTGGTGGTGTCGATCGTCTCGACTCGAGCTTCGCTGCGATCTTCTGCGCCACCCGCGTCGCCATCGCCATGATCGTGAGCTGAGGGGACGGCGATGGCGCGCTATCGAGCGCGGAGATGCCGGGGCGGCCGAAGGGCGGGCCCTGATCGACCTTCATCCCGCACTGCGGCGGGCCGTCCTGCAGGCTCGGATCCTCGAGGGCCTCACACTGCGCCGATCGGGCGCGCTCTCCCGCGACGGAGGGGACGCGATCTCCTGATACGCCTCGCGGCTCGCGGTGTGCGGTGGCCACGTGGGGCGCCCACCGCCGTTGGGGTTGCCGGTCGCGGCGAACTGGCTCCAGGCGCCGTTGAAGAAGTCGATCACCTGGTGCGCGGGTGGTGTCGACGCCGCAGACGCCCGGGAGGCCGGCGGAGATCTCCGCCTCGCTCATGTTCCGGCCGCGGTCGGGCGCGCCGTGATTCGATCCAGGATGCCCCCGTGACCGCGCCTCCGCTCGTGCTGCGCGAGAATGATCATCGGGAAGCGATCGCCGCGAGAACAGCAATCCTCAGCGCAGCACTGTGTGCCATACCGGGTGATGTTCACGCCCAGGTAGACCTGCTTCAATCGAAGGTGCCGATGTCGACGAAGCCCACCGACTCATTGGACGCTGTCGTGCGTCGCGCGATCGCCGCGATCGCCGCGATCGCCGAGAGCCCCAGCGTCGCGCTGCGCGCTGCCGTACGCGCGCGACAAAGCGGTTGCGGAGACGGCGGATTGGCGCGGTGAGTCGGAGGGGTCGCCTGGCCTCCCGTCCCGGTTGCGCCGATCGGGGCCGCCCCCCGGTCATTGCACGTGGTTCGGGCAGCGCGGCGTTGGCGAGGGACGCGGCCGCGCTCATCGATGTGGAGGCCGAGGCCGAGGCCGCCTTCGCGGCGGGCGTGAAGAAGGGCTGGAACGCGCGGACGCGGACGTCCTCGGTCATACCGCGGCCGTTGTCGGCGTAGCTGAGGGTGATGGTGGAGGCGGTGCGGCGGACGCCGAGGGTGACGTGGAGGGGGGCGCGGGGCCGCGTCCGGGGGACGGAGGGGCGGCCGTGGGTGGCGCTGTTGGTGATGAAGTTGGTGATGAAGTTGGTGATGGCGCCGGGGAAGGTGAGCACGGTGAGCGGGTCGCCGGTGAAGCGGACCTCGAGGGCGCCACGGCGGATGAGCGGAACCGTCGAGCGGCGCGGGACGCCCGCGGTCCACGTGGTGTAACGGCGTGGTGATGGACCAGTGGTTCCGCGTCGAGCCCGCGCGCATCCAGAGCGTGGACTTCTACGCTGTGGGCACCGCGAGCGCCAGCAACCCGGCGCTGGCCCGGCTCATCGCCGATCGGTGCGCTGACTCGCCACGTCCTCCTTGCCGACCGTAAGCTCCCTGAGCAGCGATGATAACTTGTCCAGGTCCACCGGCTTGGTCAGGTGGGCTTGAAATCCCGCGTCGCGCGAGCGCTGTAGATCGCGCTCCTGGCCGTAGCCAGTGATCGCCACGAGCTTCACCCCCAGCAATTGCTGGCGCAGAATCGACGCCAGCTCATAGCCATCCATCACCGGCAGACCGATGTCGAGGAGCGCGACGTGCGGCACGAGCTCACTCGCGATGCGCAGAGCCCCGGGACCGTCGTGGGCGACCGCGCTCCGATAGCCGAGGGCCCTGAGCGCCGCGGCCAGCATGTCCGCTCCATCGACATTATCGTCGACGACGAGCACGAAGTGATGTGGCTCCGGGGTAGCCACCGCGAGCGGTAAGGATGGTCCCTCGACTCTGGCGGCGGGCGCTTCGACCGCGGGCAGTCGCACGGTGAAGACGCTTCCGCGTCCGAGCCCCTCGCTGAAGGCCGAGACGCTGCCGCCGTGCAGGGTGACGAGGTTCTTGACGATCGACAGGCCCAGCCCCAATCCCCCCTGTGCTCGATTGAGCGTCTGGCGAGACTGCACGAACAGGTCGAACACGCTGGGAAGAAGCTCGCTCGAGATCCCCGTTCCGGTGTCTTCGACAGCGATGACGACATTGTCACCCTCGCGCGACGCGGTGACGGAAACTCGGCCTCCGGCTGGCGTGTACTTCGCGGCGTTCGCGAGGAGGTTGGAAAAGACCTGCGTCATGCGCGTGCGATCGACGTCGACGATTAAGGCTTGCTTTGGCACCTGGAGAACCAGCGCGTGGCGGCTCTGTTCGATGAGCGGGCTCGCCGTCTCGATCGCCTCAGCCACCAGCTCGGCCACTTCTACGGTGTCCTTGACGAGGACGACCTTGCCGCCCGCGATGCGCGAGACGTCGAGCAGATCGTCGACCAGACGCGTGATGTGCTGCAGCTGCCGTTCGATGACGCTCACCTCGCGCGGAACGCTGTCTTTCGCGCGGAGCTTGAGCAGATGCACGGCCGTCTTGATGGGCGCGAGAGGGTTGCGAAGCTCGTGGCCGAGCATCGCGATGAACTCGTCTTTCACCCGGCTCGCTTCCTCGAGCTGCGCCGCGACCGACGCCAGCCGTTCTTCGTCTCGCTTCTGCGCCGAAATATCCACCGTCACGCCGTCGAAACGGATGGGCGTCCCATCGTCGGCGTATGACGTTCCGCCCATCGCGCGAATCCACTTCACCGCGCCGCTCGCCGGATCGTGCGTCCGGTAGATGATGTCGTACGTCGTGCGATCGCGGATCGAGGCGTCGACCGCGGCACGCGCGCGCGCTCGGTCGTCGGGGACGAGGCTTTCGTAGAACGTATCGATGGTGACGCGTGCGCCGGGCGGCAAGAAGAAGTGGTCCTTGACGCGCGCGTCCCACCTCAGCTCGTCGAACGGCAAGTCGCAGTACCAGAAACCGATCCCCGAGAGAGCGACGGCGTAGTCGCTACGGGCGCGACTCTCGGCGATCTCTTTGGCGAGCCGCTCGAGCTCCGCGGCCGTCTCGACATGCGCGGTCACGTCGCGGGCGACCCCCAGCACGTGCTCGACCTTCCCATCCGCTCCGCGCTCCGGGACCAACACCGCATCGTAGAAGCGCTCACCGTCGGGTCTCGGGAACGTGAACGACGCGTGCTGCCTCGTTCCCTCGAAGGCGGCGCGGAGCGATCTTTCCCACGCCTCGTACAGCTCCGCAGGCATCCCGAGCTCGCGGTGCGTCTTGCCGATGAAGTCGCCCGGCTGCCGCCCGGTCGCCTCCACGATGGCGGCGTTCACGAAGACGTGCCGCAATTGCCGATCCACGCGCGAGAGAATGTCGGGGCTGCTGTCGGACAGGGCCTTGTACTCAGCCTCGCGACGCCTCAGGTTGGCCACGGCGTTCGTGGACTCTGTCACGTCGCGGATGACGGCGAGAAAGCCCATTAGCTTGCCCTCGTCGTCGCGCAGCATCGTGACCGTCGAATCGACGTGGCGCTCCTCGCCCGACCGCAGGACGTGAACGTTCGGCCCGTGCCAGTGGTTGTCACGCTGCAGGGTCGCGTGCGCTTCGCGCTCGTCGTCGGGCGAAGACCACCGGTACGTGTATAGCTCTGTGAGCGGTCGGCCGAGCGCCTCGCTGCGAGCGAACTGATAGAGCGTTACGGCGCCATTTCCCCAGTAGGTGACGCGGCCCTCGGGGTCGATCGCTACAACCGCATCCCGAATCTGCTCGAGGACCAGGTGCGCGGGCAGGACGAAGGCGGGCGCGCGCTGGCTGTCTTCTCCGTTCAGGGCGTCAGTCCGTCGTTGGAGCCGCTCTTCGTCCACCAGAGGCTTGTAGTCGGAGGACGAGCTCTCCGGCAAGTCGCGCCGTGACGCGCAGGCGCGGCCGGTGGCACGTTCATCGCCGAGCCGGCGGAAGCACCAAGCGTGAGCGCCAGGTCGATCACACAGCGTCCACGCCACGTGACTCGGCAGCGACCGATGGGCAACCGACAGAACCCGCGAGCGGACTCGAAACGCGAACCGGTCGATCCCTCCTCCTTCGTCGACGACGGTAACGCTGACTCTGCTGTCTCCAGCCCGAAACGCCCGCGTCATTGCCACGCGGAGCAATGTTCCCTCCGACTCGTGCGTGCTGCCATCCTCGAATGTCCACTCGGTACGCCGCAGAGTAGAGCCCGGAGCGCGCGAAGCGACCGCGCTCAATAGCTTGAGGCCGGGGCTCCCGTGCACGTTCAAAGCGATGGCGTGCGCCCGTGGCGAAGGCGATGTGGCGAGCATGCTGAGCCGGCCGCCGAAGGTCACGCCATCCGTGGTGATGTCGGCCCGCGTCCAGCAGACCTCCGCTGCTATCCTGCCGTCACCCCGACGATCCACCAGTCGCGAGACAACGTGCTCATCGAGAAGCTCGAAATCGTCGAGCTCGTCTACCTATCCCGCGATGGTCTCTCGCACGTGTCGTTCGACCCGGTCGGCAACCAGACCACGGGCGAACGCCAGCGTGTCCCCGTCGTCGACGTTCACGTCGATGTTCGAGGCGAACAGTTCCGGGCCACCGTTGCGGGTCCGTCAGGCGAGACGAACCGTGAAATCGGCGCTCCAGTCGGGAATGTAGAAAGCCGAGTTCGTCTGTCGGATGCGGCCGCGGAGAGGCATCGAGCCTCGACGGTCAGACCGATGTGATCCAGGAAGGTGGAAGCGTCATACGAGTCGACACAGCCAAACGGTGAATCGATCCCGCACTTTCGCGCGCGATCGAGGAGCAGCGGCACCGCACCGGCCCCTTCGGGCCAGCCGCCGAGCCGGCCGCTCGCCTCTTCGGCGATGACCGCGCGTACGGTCTCCCGGTCGAGGTGGATCGACCAATCGTCGCCTGCGGCTGGCATCGCTGCGACGGGCGGCGACGTCAGTCCTGGCTCCGAGCCCAACAGCAGGAAGGAGCGCAATCCCGCGGGGCACGAGACGACCTTCACCCTCCAAAACGCGCACGACAGCGTGGTGCGGGTGGTCGATCCCAACGGTGAGGTCTCCGACTTCTCGTACGACGGCTTCGGGCGCCCAGCGGTGACCCGCGATACGGCCGGCATTCTGAAGAGCCTCACCTTCATCGACTCGCGTCGCGTCGATCGCGCCTATGCCATCCGGACCTCGGTGGCTGGCCGGCCCGACGAGATCACCGACTTCGATCGCCTCGGGCGCATGCGCGAGAGCCTCACCGCCAACTTCAACGGCGACGTCGTCGAGCAGAGCCAGAGCTACGACGCGCTGGATCGTGTCGCACGCATGGATCGCGTGGACGCCGCGACGCTCTCTTCCGAAGCCTGGACGACGGTCTATGGCACCGGTCTCGAGACGACGCCGGGCGTCTACGGCGTCAGTCGCGCCGTCACCGACCCCAATCGCCACCGCACCGTGACCTTCCTCGACGGCGCAGGCGCGGTGGAGCACGTGGTGGACGCGCTCCAGGGGACGACCGAGTATCAGTACGGTCCGTATGGGTTCGCCAAGAGCGTGGTCCGCCCGGACTTGGACCGCTTCGACTTCGTCTTCGACGCCTACGGTCGCCGCATCGAGGCCACCGAAGGCGGGCCGCAAGATCTATACTTACAATGGGTTTTCGGAGTTGCTGACCGTCATCGACGCGCAGAACGTGACGACCCAGCTCCGCTACGACTCACTTTCGCGGCTCCTCGAGAAGAAGATCGGCGCCGATACTTGGACCTATCAGTATGACTGCTCGCGTCTTCCGGCGGCCCCCTGCCTGCCGGGGACGACCCACGAGACCGGGCGGCTGGTGCGCGCCACGTCGTCGGATGGTCATGCCCGAGAGCTCGCGTACGACGCGGCCGGCCGCGTGCGCGGCGACACCACGATCATCCGCGGCGAGCGGCTGAGCTACGGCGTCGAGTACGACTATGCGGGAAGGACCGGCATCCTCACTTATCCGGCGACGTCCGAGGGTCACGTGTTCTCGGCGAAGTTCGGCTATGCGAACGGCGAGCTCGGGTGGGTCGTTGACGCGGCCTCGGGCTTCCCGTTCTGGCAGAAGGAGCGCGTCGACAGCGCGGGCCGCACGCTCCAGTCGCTCACGGGCGACTCGGTGCGCGAAGCGCGCAGCTACGACTTTCGCGGTGGGCTGCTGACGCAGCGCGCGACCGGACCTACCGTTCCGGCAACCTTGCCGAGCCGCTGGCGGATCGCGCGGGGCCTACGCGCGGGAGCTTCTGGCGTGAGCGCTCGGCGTCGCCGCTGAGCAGCGCCGCGCAGGCCGAGGTGTTGCTGTCGGCGGGCATG
>Ga0105047_10003491_pt1 | contig 27687 bp, 25 predicted proteins | sample MAT04_FD_78384 | JGI IMG/M metagenome (GOLD analysis project Ga0105047, IMG submission 78384) | Freshwater microbial communities from Lake Fryxell liftoff mats and glacier meltwater in Antarctica - MAT-04 (megahit assembly) | ecosystem: Environmental > Aquatic > Freshwater > Ice > Liftoff... | reverse complement strand
TTGAGCTCCTCGACCGCCCCCGCCCACTTCTTGGACACCCGGACCTCGAGGAAGCGCGAGAAGAGCGCCTCGACGATCGTGGACAGCCGCTCGGCGAGGAAGAGCCGCTCGGTGATCTTGTCGTCGTCCTCCTCGGACAGCACCTTCGGGATCTTCGCCCCCCGAACCGCGAGCTGCTCGGCGTCGACCGTCGCCTCGTAGATCTTGTCGCCGTGCTGGATGCGCAGCCGCGCCACGTGCACCAGCAGGCCGTCGCCCAGCGCGCGCCGCACGATCGCCGAGTACGGCGACATGGCGCCCTTCACGACCAGCTCGGTCGCCTCGCCGGCCAGGCCGCGCAGCACGATGCGCCCCACGAACAGCGCGCTCACCGGCTCGTTGTCGACCGCCGCCAGCGACTCCGCCTGGTTCGATCGCCACAGCAGCCAGGTCAGGAACTCGCGCCCGAGATAGGTCCGCCCGCGGACCAGCTCCTCGGTGACCTTGTTCTTCTCGAGCTCGATCTCGTCGGGCGCCTCCTCGATCGCCTGGCCGTCGACGCCGACCTCACCCCGAGCGAACGCTGCATCGGTCGAAGCTGCTGACTTTTTCATGCTCGGCTCCGCTCGCGCGCATCCGACGTCGCGCGGCTCCCGACCTCACCGGCGAGGTCACCGCCCAGCAGCGCCGCCGTCGGCAGCAGCACGCCGGCCGGCGCATCGAGCGACTCGGCGATCGCGCCCGGGGTCATCGGCAGCAGCCGGATCTCGAACGTCTCTTCCATGAACACCATCAGCTCCTCCACCAGGCCCGCGGAGGCGACCCACAGGCCGACCTCCTGCGTGGTGAGGTTCCAGCTCACGTCGTAGGTTCGGGTGACGGGAAACGCGCGCTGGCGCAGCTTGAACGTGATCTCCGCCTTCTGGTTCCTGCGCTCGGATCGCTTCGGCGGCCCGGCGTTCTCCGCCTCGTACTGCTCGGCCCACGCGTCGAGCTCGGCGCGCACCACAGGACCGGGCACCCGCAGCCGATCGACCCGGTACGACGCGAGCAGGTACTCGCCGAAGATCACCCGCGAGGGCGTGAACTCGGTGCGATCGTTCCGCTCGACCTCCACCCAGCCGGCCGCCCGATCGTCGTCCTCCTTCTTGTCGATGGGCTCGAACGCGTGGCGCAGCAGCGAGCGCTGGGCCCAGCGCTTCACGTCCTTCGCGCGCTCGCCCTGAGGATCGGCGCGAAAGCGGGAGAACGTCACGGATCCGCGCAGCACTGGCATGAGGGGCGCGGAGCATCGGGGAGACCGGCGACGTTTACAATCCTTAAGAGAGCTTCGGCTCGAACCGAACGATTTCCGCCGCGAAACGGGTTCTGATCAGCACATGGAAAAGAAGATCAAACGCACCCTCCTCGTCGCCGCCGTCGCCAGCACCCTGGCGATCTCGGGCGTTGCCCTCGCCGACCCGGGCGGCCCGTTCAAGCTCGGCCGCTTCTTCCACGGGCTCAACCTGACCGAGTCCCAGGAAGACGCCGCCATCGCCGTGAAGAAGGACATCATGAAGGAGGGCAAGAAGGTCCGCGAAGCCGCGATGGAGTCGCTCGACGACGTCGCGGCCGAGGTGCGGAAGCCCAAGCCCGACGCCGCCAAGCTCCATCACCTCGCCGATCAGCGCATCGACGAGGTCCGAAAGGTCGTGCACTTCGCGATCGATCGCTTCCTGACCTTCCACCAGGTCCTCACCCCCGAGCAGAAGAACGAGCTCGCCGAGCACATGGAGAAGGCCCAGCGCCGCGCCAAGAAATGGGAACAGGAGTAGGTTCCGAACATGCGGACCCTCCTCGTCGTCGACGATGACGAGCGCCTGCGGAGCCTCCTCGCCGAGTACCTCGGTGAGCGAGGCTTCCGCGTCGAGACGGCGCCCGACGGCGAGGCCGGCCTTTCTACGCTGAAAAATGGCGGGATCGACCTGGTCATCCTCGACGTCATGCTCCCCGGCAAGGACGGCTTCGAGGTCTGCCGCGCGATCCGCGCTTCGGGCGACAAGGTCCCGGTGGTGATGCTCACCGCGCGCGGCGACGACACCGATCGCATCGTCGGCCTCGAGATCGGCGCCGACGACTATCTTCCGAAGCCCTTCAACCCGCGCGAGCTCCTCGCCCGCGTGCAGGCGGTGCTCCGCCGCGCCGACGCGCCGGGCGGGGGCGGGAGCGGGAAGAACACGATCATCAGCGCCGGTCCGGTCGACATCGACACCGATCGCCGCACCGCCTCGCTCGACGGCGTGATCGTCGAGCTCACGACCACCGAGTTCGAGATCCTCCGCACGCTGGTGGCCAACGCCGGCAAAGTGATCCCCCGCGAGGATCTGATGTCGCTCGCCCGCGGCGAGGAGTGGGCGGCGTTCGATCGCTCGGTCGACGTGCACATCAGCCACCTGCGAAAGAAGCTCAAAGACGACTCGAAGACCCCCGCGCTGATCAAGACCGTGCGCGGCGTCGGCTACACCATGCCGAGGTCGCGATGACGCGGGCGAGGTCGCGGTGACGCTGAGGCTCAAGCTCAGCGTGCTCCTCGCCGGTGTTGCCGCGGTGACCGTGCTGCTCGCGTGGGGCATCGCCGGCCGCGCCGTGCTCGCTCCGTTCGCGCACCAGGTGCTCGACGCGTACCTCGATCAGGCGGTCTACGTCGCCGAGCGCGTCGCGCAAGGGGACGATCCGGAGGCGCTCGGCGAGCGTCTCGGCCTCGACATCAAGGTGCGCGAGCAAGGGATCAAGCGCGGCAAGCGCAGCTGCAGCGAGCAGGAGCACCGCGGCCACCAGCTCATCGTCTGCCGCGGCGCGCGCGCGCCCGTCTCGATCGAGACCAACGCCGGCTGGGTGACGCTGCGCCGCGATCTCGATCCGCAGAGCCCGCGCGAGCGCATCGGCCTCTTGCTCTTGCTCCTGCTGGTGGTGGTGATCGCCGCGTCGCTCTCGATCGCGGTCGTCGCGACGAAGCCGCTCAAGGCCACCACCGAGGCGATGGCCAAGGTCGCGGGCGGCGATCTCGAGCACCGCCTCGACGAAGGCGCGGGCGAGCTCGGCGACGCCGGGCGAGCGTTCAATCGTATGACCGCGCGCGTTAAGGCGATGCTCGAGACCGAGCGCGGGCTGATGGCCGGCATCTCGCACGAGCTCCGCACCCCGCTCGCGCGCCTCGCGCTGGAGGTCGAGATGCTGCGCGACCGCGGCGTTCCCGAGACACGCGTGGCCGCGATGGGGCGCGACGTCGAGGAGATGGATCGCCTGATCGGCGAGCTGCTCGAGACCTCCCGCCTCTCGCTCGGCGAGCGGACCATGAAGAAGGAGCCGCTCGAGCTGACCGACCTCGTGCACGAGGCCCTGGGGCGAGCCGAGCTCGGTGACCGCGAGGTGAAGCTCACCGGCACCGCCCGCACCATCGCCGGCGACCGGGAGCGGCTCGTGCGCGCGCTGGCCAACGTGCTGTCCAATGCGCGGAAACACGCGCCCGAAGGCCCGCTCGAGATCCACCTCGACGGCGCGACGGTGGCGGTCGCCGATCGCGGCCCGGGAGTCCCCGAGGCGAGCCTGGCGCGACTGTTCGAGCCGTTCTATCGCGCGCCCGGCGGAGCGAGCACCGGTCTCGGTCTCGGCCTGATGATCGCGCGCCAGGTGGTCGATCTGCACGGAGGAACCATCACGGCCAGGAACCGCGAAGGCGGCGGGCTGATGGTGGTCATGGCGCTCGAACCCGCGTAGCTTTCGCGGCGGTGACGCCCGAAGAGCTCGACCAGCTCCGCGACAAGCTGGCCCACCGCAAGCCAAAGGCGCTCGACGATCCGGGCGCGAAGCTCGCCGCCGTCGCGGCCGTCGTGCGCGTGATCCAGGGGAACGTCGAGATGCTCTTGATCCGCCGCGCCGAACGCGAGGGGGATATCTGGTCGGGCCACATGGCGTTCCCGGGAGGCCGCGCCGAGCCCGAGGACGCCGACCTCCTGGCCACCGCGATCCGCGAGACGCAGGAAGAGGTCGGCCTCGACCTCGTGAAGGACGCGAAGCTCCTCGGCCCGCTCGACGAGATCACGCCGCGCACCCGCGCTGGCCTGATCGTCGCGCCGTTCGTGTTCGAGCTGAACGATCCGTTCCCGATCCTCACGCCGAACGCGGAGGTCGCCGAGATCGTCTGGGCCCAGACCGGGCCGCTGAAGAACGGCGACATGGGCGCGCAGCACGAGATCGACTGGATGGGGATGAAGGTGAAGCTCCCTGCGTTCAAGATCGACGATCGCGTGGTCTGGGGCATGACCCACCGGATGATCGTGTCGATGTTCGACCTGATCGAAGCGGGCAGCGAAGCTCAGTCCGGATAGACCGGCAGCGCAGCCCCGTGCACCCGCGCGATCACGCTGGTGTGCAGATCCGTGAGGTAGCTCTTCAGCGTCTCCGGCCCGCCCTGCGCCGCGGCGATGTGCTCGATCATCTCGAGCTCCGTGACCTGGTCGTCCTCGGCCGCGCGACGCAGCACCACCGAGCCGCGCAAGATGTCGATGAACACCGTGCCGAACGTCTTCTGGAAGCGGACCCCGACCACCTCGGGCTCGAGCTGATCGCCTTCCACCGCCGACTGGCGCCACGTCATGTCGAACTCGACGGTGACGAAGTCGTGCACGATGTTGTGCACGACGAAGCTGGTGTCGAAGCCCATCTCGACGTCGTGGAGGACGCTGTACTCGTCGACCTGTCGGCGATCGCTGACCACGTCGGCGTCCTGGAACGCCGTCCACACCTGAGCGATCGGCGCGCGGATGAAGGTGCGCGCGTGGACCCACTCCCACTCGCGCGCTTCACCTTCGGCCCAGCCGAACGTCTCGGTGAGCGCCGCGGGCCGCTTGGCGAGGTTCATCGGCTCGAGCGGCTCGAGGCCCGGTGGAAAGAACGTCGCCTCGTTGCCGCACGCGGAGCAGGCGAGGACGAGGCTCATGATACGTTCTCGCACCCGATGGACCTCCCGCGATCGATCATCCGCCGGGCTCGAGGCCTGTGGCGGCGCGTCCGAACCCCGGCCGCGAAGCTCGTCTATCACCGAAAGTACGCGACGAGTCCATCGGGCCTGCCGATGGATCACGCCCGCGCGGAGCTCGTTCTCTCGTTCCTCGGGCGCGAAGGCCTACTCGACCGGCGAGACGTTTTGGTGCCGGCGATGGCCTCGATCCAGGACATCCGCCGCGTGCACGACGACACCTACCTCGAGTCGCTGCACGACCGCGCCACGCTCGAGGCGATCATCGGAGTGCCCATCCCCGGCGATCGCATCGACGAGGTGCTCGACACCTACCGGCTCATGTCCGGTGGCACCATAGCCGCGGTCCGGATCGCGGTCTCCAGCGCTCAGATCGGCGTGAATCTGGGCGGCGGTTTCCACCACGCGCGACCCGATCGCGGCCACGGGTTCTGCGTCTACAACGACATCGCGATCGCGATCGCCCGCCTGCGTCATGATCGCTTCGACGGCCGGATCATGGTCGTCGATCTCGATCTCCACGACGGCGACGGCACCCGCATCGCGTTCGCGCAGGACGCCAGCGTCCACACCTTCTCGATCCACAACCAGACCTGGTCCGACGCGCCCGCGGTCGAGTCCACCACGATCGCGCTCGGCGCCGGCTTCGGCGACGCGGCGTACCTCGCGGCGCTGGAGGAGCACCTGCCGCCGGTGCTGTCGCGCTTCGATCCCGAGCTCGTGATCTACGTGGCCGGCGTCGACGTCGCCCGCGAGGATCGGATGGGCGACGCGAAGATGACCGCCGAGGGCGTGCTCGCGCGGGACAGCCGGGTGCTCGCGCTGGTGCGCGGCTCGTGGAAGAAGCGCGGGCTCGCGATCGTGATGGCCGGCGGCTACGGATCCGACGCCTGGCGCCACACGGCCCGCTTCATGGCCACGATCCTCTATCGATCGCCGATCGAGCCGCCCGACACCGAGACCATGCGCCTCGCGCGCCTGCGCTACCTCGCGCGGCTGCTCGAGCCGGAGCGGCTCGGCGACATCGACAGTAGCCTCGACATCAACGATCTGGGCGGCGCGCTCGGCTTCGAGCCACCGCCGTCGCGCCTGCTCGGCTTCTACACACGCCATGGCGTCGAGCTGGCGCTCGAGCGCTTCGGCTTCATCGATCGCCTCCGCGCGCTCGGCTACTCCCAGCCGCACGTCGACATCGAGGTCGGCGGCACCACCGGCGATCTGCTGCGGGTGTTCGGCGACCCTTCGCGGAAAGAGCTACTGGTGGAGCTGCGATTGCGCCGTGACGCGCACCTGATCGCGGGCGCCCAGGTGCTGTTCCTCGAGTGGATCTTGCTCCAGAACCCGCGCGCAGCGTTCACCGCCGAGCGCCCCGCCCTCCCCGGCCAGGCGCGCCCCGGCCTCGGCCTCCTCTCCGGCGTGATGCACCTGATGGTGCTGGTCTGCGATCGCCTGGGCCTCGCCGGCGTCGCGTCGGTGCCGGGCTACTATCACCTCGCGCGACAAGCCAAGCCGAACATGCGGTTCGTCGCCGCAGAAGCGGAGGCCCACTATCGCGCGCTCGATCGCGCCGTTTCCGGGCTACCGCTGCGCGTCGCGTCGTGGGCGATCGATCGCGGAGAGCTGATCGACGCGAAGACCGGGCAGCCGGTGGCCTGGAAGCCGAGCCCGATGGTGATGCCGGTGACCGACGCTGCGCGCGCGACGCCCGAGTGGGAGGCCGAGGTGGCGCGCATCGAAGCGACCCTCGAATATACGATTCAGGTATCCTGATGCGCGTGGAGAGGGTGGGTCTGATCATGGTCGCGCTGTTCGCGGGGTGCGGCGGCGAGACGAAGGCGACGCTGGTGCTTCCCGCCGACGTCAATGCCGCGATCGTGCTCGAGGGCGAGAACGAAGCGTTCGTCGTCACGCGCACCGGCCCTCCGCTGAAGCTCATCGCCAGCGACGACGAGGTGGTGGTGCTGTACTACGCCACCGCCCAGTTCGAGGCCAACGCCGATGGCAAGCTCGTGCGCGCTGGGCCGAACGAGGATCCCGAGCACGTCTGGCCGCTGCCGCCTACTCGCCGCGGCGCGGTCTATTCGCCCGATGAACAGAGCTTCGTCGACCTCACCGACACCGAGCGGCTCGATGCGCTCACCGCGAGCATCCAGATCCCGGCACCGCCGTGCGGTTCGCTCCGCGCGCGCACGAGCCGGACGCTCGACTTCCGGCTGCAGCAGCGCGACCTCGAATCACTGGCCAGCATCGGCGACGTGATGCTGATGTCGTCGGAGACGTCCGTGGTCACGACGGCTCGGCTGCTGCTGCTGACCGGCGACGACCTCGAACGAGAGCTGTTCCTCGATCACCCGCTCGCCCACCAGACCAGGCTGCAGGTGTTCGAAGATCAGGACACGTTCTGGGTCGTGGAGAGCTCCACCACGAGCGGCATCGACACCTATCGCGCGACGGTGACCGGCGAGATCACGCGGCTCACGCACACCGCAACCCTCGCTCCGAAGCGCATCGCGGGCCTCGTCCACTGGCCCGAGACGACCCAGCTCTACGCGCGCATCAACGACGAGGACAAAGTGGTACGCTTCGACAGCGCCACCGGACTCTGGACCACCGTCGTGACGCTCAGCGGCGGCCCGGATGAGTCGCGCTGCGAGGCCTTCCGCGATCGACAGCAGCTCGCGCTGGAGGGTCCCGATAGCGGCGTGGTCTCGTTCCTTGGGTACGGGCCGCACCGCTTTCAGGTCGGCGGAGCCGTGGACATCGCGGCAGACGCTGATCTGCCGCCGCCGTGCAGCAGCGCATACGCGCGGTTTCCGTCGGGGCTGGAGACGGTGCAGTACGTGCTCGGAGCAAGGAGCGACGGGTCGAACGACTTGCGGATCGCGTGGCGGGCCGACGCATCGAGCGCGTGGGCGGTCGACTCGTTCCCGCGGCTGGTGAAGACGCTGACGACCCAGGGCACGCACGGGATCGGCTTCGACAGCGCGCTCAACGACATTGCGCTCGTGACGTACGATCCGAACCGGCCCGATCGGCGACCGCGTATATGCCACCGGCTCGGCACCGGAGACGTTCGCGCGTTCGTCACCGACGGCAACGAGGGCCGGCTCATCCAGATGGAAGAGGCGACCAGGCCGATCTACTTGCTCCGTTTCGGCCTCGATCCGCCCTAGTCCTCATGGTACTCGCGCTGCTATGGCCCTCGCTTCTCGCCTCTTGATCGCGTCCCTACTCGTCTCGTCGACCGCGTCTGCGACGCCTCAAGATCCCGCGTTCACGGAGACGGACTACTTCAGGTTCGCCGGATTCCTCGCGGTCACCGGGATCGCGTGGGCCCCCGACGACACCAACCGGCTCTTCATGATCAACAAGGCGGGCAACGTCTTCATCCTGCAGGACGGCCTGATGCAGATCCAGCCGTTCGCGGTGATGGCGCCGATCTTCACCAGCAGCGAGTGCGGCCTCATCGGCATGACCTTCGATCACGACTTCGCGAGCAACGGATACGTCTACTTCTTCGTGACGGTGTCGGCGAGCGAGCAGCAGATCATCCGCTACACCGCGGTGGGCAACACCGGCACCGATCGCACGGTGCTCGTGACCGGCCTCGACACCGTGGGCGCCAACCACGACGGTGGCGGCATCGGGATCGGCCCCGACGGCAAGCTCTACTGGGCGATCGGCGACAACGGCAGCGCCCGCGGTGTGAACGCCGATCTCACCCGCAGCGCATCGAAGATCGGACGCGCCAACCTCGATGGCACGCCGGTCCTCGACAACCCGTTCTTCGACGGGGCGGGCCCGAACAACGACTACATCTGGGCTCGCGGCTTCCGGAACCCGTTCACCCTGACGTTCCAGAAGCGCACCGGCGAGCTGTGGGTCGACACGGTCGGCACCAGCTACGAGCAGATCTTCCGCCCGCGCGCCGGCGATCACGCCGGATGGAACGCGTTCGAGATCAACCAGCCGGCCGGCTTCCTTCGCCCCGCGATCTGGTACTCGACCAACGGCTCGCGCAGCCGCACCATCGCGGCGACCGGCGCGGTTCGCAGCAGCAATGTGGTGACGTTCACCAACACCGGCACGGACCACTACTTCCACCTCGGACAGCGGGTCACGATCGCGGGCGTCACCGATGCCTCGTTCAACAACACGCTCGCGGTGGTGACCAGCACGCCGACGCCGAGCACGTTCACCATCGCCCAGGTCGGCCCGGACGCGATCAGCGGCAACGGCACCGCGGCGACCGAGAACATCGGCGGCTCGATCACCGGCGGCACCTTCTGGGAGAGCTCCGCAGTGCCGGCGGCGTATCGCGGCGACTACTTCTTCGGCGACTACAACAGCGGACGCATCGAGCGCGCACAGCTCGATGCGAACAACGACGTCATCAGCATCGACGGCTTCGGGACCGGCTATCAGCAGTCGATCGACATCGACGTCGGCCCCGACGGCAACCTCTATCACGTGCAGATCGACGGCCGGGTGCGACGCTTCCAGCCGGTGACGCCGAGCGATCTGGTGGTCACGCCGCTCGCCCAGTGGGTCAGCGAGGGTGGTCAGGCGCACTTCCACGTGCGGCTCGGTGCAGCGCCGGCCGGCAACGTGACGGTGTCCGTAGCGCGCGTCTCGGGCGACGCGGATCTCACCGTCACGGCGGGCGCGGCGCTGGTGTTCACGCCGGCCAACTTCGCGACGCCGCAGATGGTGACGCTGGCCGCAGCAGCCGACCTCGACAGCAGCAACGACACCGCGCAGATCGCCGTGACGTCCAACGGCCTCGCCAGCGAGCAGGTCGACGTCACGATCATCGACGATGACCTGGCGAATCTGGTGGTCAGCACCACCGCGCTGACGATCGGCGAAGGCACCACCGGGAGCTTCGATGTGCGGCTCTCGACGGCGCCGATCGCGCCGGTGACGGTCACCGTGGCGCGAGAGAGCGGCGACACCGACGTCGTCGCAGCGAACACGTTCGTCTTCACCGCCGCCGACTACGCGACGCCGCGGGCCGTCACGGTCTCGGCCGTGCAGGACGCCGACGGGGCCACCGATCTCGCGACGATCGCAGTCACCGCGGGCGGCTACCAGACACGCCGGGTGGCGGTGACCGTGACGGACGACGAGCAGGTCGCGCCGATCATCACCAGCACCGCCGTCACCACCGCGGTGATCGGAGCGCCGTATCGCTACGACGTCGAGTCCACCGGGCTCGGCGTCACGTACTCGCTCGGCACCATGCCCGGCGGGATGAGCATCGATCCGAGCACTGGCCTCATCTCCTGGACCCCCGCGGCCCTCGGCAACGCGAACGTCCAGGTGATCGCAGCCAACGGTGTGCCGCCCGATGCGACGCAGACGTTCCAGATCGCGGTCGTGGCGGACGCGCCTCCGACGGTGCGCCTCACCCGGCCGGTGATGGGCGAGGTGGTGTCGGGCCGGAACGCCGAGTTCTACGGCGACGGCATCGACGACGTGGGGACGGTCGGCGCGACCTTCACGATCGACGGGATGCTCGCGTACACCGACCTCACGCCCGGCGATCACTACCACTTCGGCGGCACGCACAACCTCTGGGACACGAGCGGGCTCACGGACGGGCCGCATGTGGTGCGGCTGCGGGTGGTGGACACGATCGGTCAGCCCGGGTTCGCGGAGGTGATGATCACCGTGCAAAACGGGCAGTCGGACGCGGGCGTGATCGCGGCCGACGCCGCCATGGCGAACGACGACGCGGCGGCGACGCCGAACGACGACGCGGCGGCGACGCCGAACGACGACGCGGCAGCGACGCCGAACGACGATGCGGCACCGACCGTGAACGACGATGCAGCACCGACCGTGAACGACGACGCGATGGCGGTCGTGCGTCCCGACGCCGCCGCGGCACGCGACGCCGGCACCGCTGCTGCGGCCGACGCGGGCGCGATCGAGGAGGCCTCCTCCTGCGACTGCCGCTCCACCGGACCGTCCGGCGCGCCGACCTGGCTCCTGGTGCTCGCCGCGTGCGCGTTCGTGCGCAGCAAGAAGAAGCGCTACCGATAGCCGCTGAGCCGCGCGCAGATCTCCTGCCGCACGCTCGGATCGTCGACGAAGAAGTGGCCCCCCGCCCGGAGGTCGACCGTGGTCTCGGCGCGCGTCATCCGCCGCCAGCCCTCGAGATCCTCCGCAAGCACGTGCACGTCTGCGCTTCCCCCGTAGACATGGATCGGCACCTCGAGCAGCGGCCCGGGCGCGGGCGCGTACGTCTCGCCCACCGCCATGTCCGCGCGCAGCATCGGCAGCGTCGCGGCCAGCAGGCCCGGTGACTCGAGCACCGCCTGCGGGATCGCGTCGTAACGCGCGATCATCTCCGCGACGAACGCCGCGTCGGGGAGGCGGTTGATCGGCGCTCCACGCCGGGGCCCGTCGGGCGAGGATCGGCCCGACACCACCAGCGCTCGACATTGCTCGGGACACGCGCGCGCCAGCTCGAACGCGATCCACGCGCCGATGCTGTGGCCGTACAGCACGAACGGCCGATCGCTTGGCAGCTCCGGCGCGATCGCCGCGATCAGCGCGGTCATCGACGACGCGCGCTTGTCTTGCGCGATCACCGAGAGCTCGACGTCCGCGGGGAAAAGAGAGTCCAAGGGGCGCAGCCACGCGGGTCCCGCGCCGGCATACGGCACAGCGAGCACGCGAAGCTTCGGATCAGCCACGCGACGAAACGTCACCAGCACCACCCCACCCGTCCATGCTCGGCGACGATCGCGCAAGCGCGACTTGTGGGGCGGAGCCCACCATGGCAGGGGACGCCGTGGCCACGAACCCGATCGTCTTTCGCGACTATCGCGGGCTGGTTCAGCTGCAGCTGACCTCACCCGAGGATCTCGAGCACGTCCACACGCTCGCGCCCGCGCGCTGGTAGCGATCCCGTAGCTACCTGGCGAGTCGCGTAAACGAGAGCGCCTCGTCCTTGCCCGGCTTGGCGAGGCGGATCGCGTCCGGCCCGTCGATCAGGAACAGCAGCGGCTCGCTCTTCCCGTTGGGCATCGCCGCCTCGAGCGTCACGGAGGTCGAGGTCTCGGTGACCAGCGAGATCATCGCGTCCTGGTGGACCTGCCCGATCGTCAGCGACATCGACGAGGTGGTGATGTTGAGGCGCGAGCCGCCCATCCCCTGAATCACCGCGCGCATCTGCATGAACTGCGGGTCGTCGGGCGAACGCAGGCGGGCCGCGCGCATCGAGGTGATGGCAGAGCGCTCCTCCGGGGTGAGCGTGGCCAGCCGCTCGGGCGACGGATCCTCGGCCTCGAACACCATGTTCATGGTCTGGAGGTCCTTCTCCTGCTTGGGAGACAGCTTCACCGTCCAGGTCCCGGTCAGCGCCGCAATGCCCTTGAGTGCGGGCGCGGGGGCGGGGGTCGGCTCAGGTTTCTCGGTGCAGCCCGCCGCGGCCAGGACCGCGACGGCGAATAGGACGGCTCTCATGGGCGCTCCACTATCATAGGATTGACACTCCCGTGAGGTCGGAGTTGTTTCCCGCATGCCTCGTGGTCGTTCCTCTCGTCTCTCCTCGCTCGCCGCATTCGCGGTCCTCTTCGCCGCGTGCGGCGACGAGGGCACCACTGGTCTCGACGCCACCACCGGCTCCGCCGACGCGTCCGTGTTTCCCGACGCGCTCACCAGCGCGCCCGACGCGACGGGCAATGCCGACGCCGCTGCGCGCGACGCGACCGGCGGCAACCCGGACGCGCTCCCCACGGGTGGCGACGCCGGCATGACCACCGGTCCGCGTTCGATCGTCTTCCTCCACACCAACGACGAGCACAGCCACGAGCTCGGGTTCGGTCCCGAGGTCGACGACAACCCGGTGATGCGCCAGGACGGGATCGAGGGCGGCGTCCTCCGCCGTACGGTCGTGATCGATCGCCTCAAGGCCGCGGCCCGCACCGCCGGCTCGCCGTCCGCGCTCGTCAGCGCCGGCGACCAGATGATGGGCTCGCTGTTCCACCTCGCGAACCCCACGCGCGGCCTGGATTACGCGCTCGCGACGCTGCTCGGCTACGACGCGATGACGCTCGGCAACCACGAGTTCGATCTCGGCGTGTCGTCGCTCGCCGGCGCCCTCACGAACGGCGGCATCGACGCGGTCGGCAACCCCGGCATCATGCAGGTGCCCATCCTGGCCACCAACATCCGCTTCTCCGCGACCAAGGCGGACGACGACGTCCTCGCGGCGCTCTACTCGGTCGCCGGTGACCCCACCCACCCGCTGCGCCGCACGTTCATCAAGTCGCACGGCTCGGGCGCCAACGCGGTCCGCGTCGGGTACATCGGTCTGCTCGGCATCGACGCTTCGTTCGTCGCGCCGTTCAAGACGCCGGTCCGCTTCTCGCTCGCCACCAACGCGACGACCTGCCGCAACGACACCGCCTGCCCCGGCTCGGTGTGCGTGCCGCCCTCGTCCGATCCGAAGGCGATCGACGGGCACTGCGCGATCAACACCAACGAGGCCGACCCGATGCACTTCGCCGCGCTGGTCGCCGATGCCGCTTCGGCCGTCGCCGAGCTGCGCGCTCAGAACGTCGACCTGGTGGTCGCGCTCTCGCACGTCGGCGTCGACGAGAGGGAGCTCGCCACGCTCGAAGCGATGGGCATGCCGCTCAGCGACGCGACGAGCTCGGAAGAGATCCTGCTCGCGAAGAGCGTCGATCAGGCGCTCGCCGCCGCCAACTTGCGCGGCATCGACGTGATCATCGGCGGCCACAGCCACACTGCGCTCACCCGCCCGATCACCATCCCGAGCCCCCGCACCGGAGGCGCGACGTACATCGTGCAGGCCGGCGCCAACGGCCTCTACGTCGGCAAGCTGCGCCTCACGCAGGCCGACGGCACCGCGCCCTGGATCCTCGACGGGACGTTCAGCGGCCTCGAGGCGGTGGACGACACCGTCGACCCGGCCATGGCCTCGCCGTTCATCGCGCAGGTCCTCACCGGCGCGATCCAGCAGGTCGTCGCGGGCCTCGAGTCCCAGGCCGTCGCCTCCGCCGGTGACCGCCTGATCTTCCCCGGCGAGCAGTGCGACGGCGCCGTCCTCCCCAACAACGGCGCGTGCGCGGGCCTCATCCCCGGCGCCTCCGGCGGCACGCTGTCCTGCTTCGCGAACCGCCAGCTCAACCTCACCGCCTGCGTGTTCCCGGCCGCGACCTGCGGCAACGGCAGCGTCGAGGCCGGCGAAGGCTGCGACGGCGCCGCGTTCGACGGCGCCACCTGCAACAGCATCGGCTACGAGCCGGCCGGCGTGCTCCGCTGCAACACGAACTGCGCGCTGGACGTCTCCGGCTGTATCCCGCACTTCCCGTCGCTCCTCGAGGTGGTCGTGAACTTCGGCACCACCGGCGCGCCGGTCCGCGACATGGCGGGCCCGTTCGACTTGTTCTTCTACCAGCTCGGCACCACGACCTTCGACGTGCCGAAGCCGAAGGCCAACCAGGAGTCGAACCTGATGAACCTGGTGACGGACGCGGCGCGCAACTCGGCCAACGTCCTCGTTCCCGCGTTCGCCACCGACCCGGTGCGCGTGGCGTTCAACACCAACGGCGTCATCCGCGACGGCATCGAGACCGGCCGCACCGGCGCGCTCACCGTCGAGGATCTGTTCCGCGTCCTGCCGCTCGGCGTCTCGCCGGTCGAGACCACCCCGGCCTTCACGCTGGTCGACTTCTGGTTGCGCGCCGACGAGCTCGTGCGCGGCCTCGAGCTCGGCGTCTCGCAGGGCCTCACCAACGACAGCTTCTGGATCGGCGTCTCCGGCGCCAAGATCGAGTACGACCTCTCGCGCGCCGCGGGCGATCGCATCATGAAGGTCACGCTCACCTCGAGCAGCGCGCAGCCGTTCGACGACCAGACCCTCGAGCGCACGCCGCTCTACGATCGTGCCAACGGCGGCTTCCCGTCGGCGACGCGCCTCATCCACGTCGCGACCAGCTTCTACGTGGCGCTGTTCCTCGAGAACCTCGGCTACTGCCCGCGCGACAACCTCGGCGCGCCGACCGCGCAGTGCGCGCCGTGCAGCGCGGCGGCGCCGCAGTGCCCGCTGATGGGCAGCGTCTGCAACACGGCCGCTGGCCAGTGCGTCGGACCCGCGCCCGCGGCGGTCTCGGTGCGCACGCTGATTCCGAGCACCTCGCAGGAGATCAAGGAGTTCCTCGCGTTGACCACCTACGTTCGCCGCCAGCGCACGCTGCCGAACGCCTATGATCAGCCGGTCCCGCGCCGCGTCTGCTGCGTTGGCGCGATGTGCCCGGCCGACAACTCGCGGAGCTGCGACTGAGCATCCTCGACGCGATCGTCGCCGAGCTCCTGGGATCGAACACCGCGATCCTCTTCGGGGCGCTCATCATCGCTGCGGCTCTCTTCCGGACGTTGGCGCCGGACGAGTCGCGGCGCGTCCGCACCATGACCATGCTCTTCGCCGCGCACGCGACGCTGGCGGTGGTCGCTGGCGCGCTGAGCGGCGTCGAGGCCGAGGGCGCGATCGCGGTCCACTACATCAGCGTTGCGCTGGCGACGCTGAACGCGGTGGGCATCGGCACCAACGTCCTGTGGATCATCGGGGTCCGGAAGCTCGGCCTGCCGGTTCCGCCGATCCTGCGCGACCTCGCCGGCGCCATCGCGGTGGTGATCGCGCTGATCATCCTGGCGGGCCGCGCGGGCATCAACGTCGCGGGCCTGGTCGCGACGTCGGCGGTGCTGACGGCGGTCGTCGGCCTCTCGCTGCAAGACACGCTCGGCAACCTGGTCGCGGGCCTCACGCTGCAGTCGGACACCACGCTGCGGGTCGGCGAGTGGATCAAGATCGGCGACGTCCAGGGTTTGGTGGTGGAGATGCGCTGGCGCTTCACCTCGATCGAGACGCGAAACGGCGAGACGCTGATCATCCCCAACTCCTCGCTGGTGAAGGACAAGGTGATGGTGCTCGGCCGACGCCGCGATCGGCCGGTGGCGTGGCGGCGCTGGATCATGTTCGACCTCGACTACAAGATCCCCCACGGCGACGCGATCGAAGTGGTGACGGCGGCGTTCCGCAACGTGCCGCTCCCGGCCGGTGTGGCCAGCGATCCGCCGGTCGACTGCGTCGTGAACGACTTCAAGGGCGGCGCCGTCGGCTATGCCGTGCGCTACTGGCTCACCAACATCACCGCCGACGGACCGGTCGACAGCGAGGTGCGCCGCCGCATCACCGCTGCGATCGAGCGCGCCGGCATGTCCCACGCCTATCCGCTGGAGCGCCGCCTGGTGCTCGACGAGCCCGCGGTCGCGCAGAGCGAGAAGGACCAGCACCTCGCCGAACGCAGCCGCGCGATCCGTCGCATCGACCTGTTGCAGGTGCTGGAGGCCAAGGATCAGAGCGCCCTCGCCGAGCGCCTCGATGAGGCGCCCTTCGCGCCCGGTGAGGTCCTCTTCCGTCAGAACGCCGAGTCCGACGCGCTGTACGTCATCGACGCGGGGCGCGTCTCGGTTCGGCTCCAGGGCCCCGATGGCCGCGATCACGAGATCGCGCAGCTCGGCCCGGGCGACGTGCTCGGCGAGATGGGCGTGATGACCGGCGAGAAGCGCACCGCAACCGCCGTCGCGATTGGACAGGTGCGCGCCTACCGCCTGCCGCGCGACGCTTTCGACTCGCTCTTGCGGGTGCGGCCGGAGGTCGCCGAGGCCCTCGCACGCGTGCTGGCCGAGCGGCAGAGCGCCCAGGCGATGCACAAGGACAAGATCGGGCAAGACGGTCCGGCGAAGATGAGCCAGGACGAGCGCGCCGTGCTGGTGAAGATCCGCCGCTTCTTCGGGCTGGAAAACTAGCTGAATTCGTCGTTCTGGATGAGCAGCACCTGCGCCTCGAGATCGACGACCTCGCGCTCCCAGTAGCGCGGCGTGTTGAAGTTGGGGAACGCCAGCGGGAAGGCTGGATCGTGCCAGCGGCGGGCGATCCACGCCGCGTAGTGCACCCAGCGCATCGCGCGCAGCGGCTCGATCAGACGCAGCCAGCGCTGCTCGAACGGCCGAAACTGCCGGTACGCATCGACGAAGACGCGGCGCCGCTCGAGATCTTCGGGATCGCGTCCGCCGAGCATCAGCCACAGATCCTGCACCGCCGGGCCGGTGAGCATGTCGTCGAAGTCCAGGAAGAAGAAGCCCTCGCGCCCCGACAGCAGGTTGCCCATGTGGCAGTCGCCGTGGATGCGATGCACCGGCACGCCGCGCGCGTCGCGGACGTACACCGCGCCGATCGCGCTGGCCGCCTCGCGATAACGCGCCGCGTACTCTGGCGGGATGAACTTCGCGAGCGCCGCCAGCGGCTCGTCGATGTAGCTCTCCTTGGTGAGCACCCGCCGCGCCGGCGCCTTCTTCGACGCGCCGACGTTGTGGATGCGCGCGACCAGGCGCCCGAGCATCTCGGTCTGCTCGAAGCTCAGCTCGTCGGGCGCGCGTCCGCCGGTGCGCGGCCAGACCGCGTACAAGATCCCCTCCACCTCGTGCAGCGTGTCCCCGTCGGCGAACGGCAGCGGCGCGCAGACCGGGATCTCGGCCGCCTTCAGCTCGTTGAGGAACGCGTGCTCCTCGAGGATCGCCTCGCGCGTCCAGCGCGACGGTCGATAGAACTTCGCGACGACGTGCGAGTCGTCCTCGAGCTTGAGATCGTAGACCCGGTTCTCGAGGCTGTTGAGCGCCATGCAATGACCGCTCGGCTCGAAGCCGCCCATCTCGATCGACTTCAGCACCCAGTCCGGGGTCAGACGCAGAAACAGATCGGTCATTCGCCCAAGCTAACGGTTCAACGAAGAGCCGTCCATATTCGCTCCACGAACCGATCACCGCGCCGGTGGTAGTCGCGAATCGCCTGTGGCATCGCAGCCGCAGAGCCGAACAGCGCGCGCAGCTGCGTCGCATAGCAGGCGATCGCGGCGATTTTGGCCTCGATTTGCGCAGTGATTTCGATCTCGTGCCCCGCGCCTTCGCCGCTCACGCCCGACGAAATGACGTACGGCACGTCCTCGTAAAGGAATAGTCGACGCGCCGTCCGTTCAGCAGTGGTGCGCACCGCGCGATGATCGACGTGCCCTCCGACGGCGAGCGGCGCGTAGACGTTGTGGGCGTCGGCGACGTGCGGCGCGATGACCCGATCGAACGCCTCGACGACGTCGTCGCCGTCAGCGATCGATCCGCCGAGCAGCGTCTCCATCGTCGCGTAGTCGAGCGGGCGCCGGTACACCGCGTCTTCGAGGTCGCCGTAGACGACGTCGCGGACGCCGAGGATCGCGAGCGCGCGCTGATCCTCCTCCGTGCGCACCGGGATCACGTCGCTCGCCGCGAGCGCCCACGCGGTGTGCAGAGCCTCGATGAATGGCGACGTCAAGGCCGGCGGTCGCGTGCAGAGCGTCAGCACCCGCACCGTCTCACCTCGCGCACGGGCCGCGGCGATCGCTCCGCCCGACGAGAGGACCGCGTCGTCGAGGTGCGGCGAGAGCCACAGGTGATCGATCAAGCTTTGCGGACCAGCCGCGCGATCAGCGGGTAGTGATCCGACACCCCGATGCTCTGCACGGCGTGCTCGCTGTACGTCCCGTTCGGGAACGTCGAGCGCGGCTTGCCGTTGGTGTTGGTGATCGCCTGCGTCCGCCCGATCTGCGTCGAGCCCGACACCCAGGCCAGGCCCTTGTCGTCGAGCAAACCACGGGAAACGAAGATCTGATCGAACGTGTTCCACTTCTTCGAGTACGAGTCCCAGTGCGTACCCATCGTCGGCCCGTCGTCCTTCAAGAGGCCGTCGACCGCCTCGAGCGCCTTCAGCGGGGCCTTGCCCTGCGAGGCGCGGATCTGATCGGCGAGGCAGGCGATGGTCCCGTAGAGGGGCGCCTTCTTCTGCTTCACCACCTCGGGGTCGCCGCTCGCGCCGAGGCCGTTGTTGCCGAAGCTGCTCTCGCCCGGGCTCGCGTTGAAGTCGCCCATGACCATGATCTCGGCCTCGGGATCGATCGCCAGCTTCGCCTCGATGATCGCGCGCAGCTGCTTGCCCACGTCCTCGCGCTGGAGCTTGCGCTCCGGCCAGTCGACGCCGGCTGGCCAGTGGTTCACGAACACCGTCAGCGGCACGCCCTTCACGTCGAAGGTCGCCTCCAGGATCCCGCGGGTCTTCTGGTCCTTCCACAGCGGATCGCCGGGATTGTGCACGGTGTGCAGCTTGGGCTCGCCGATCAGCGGCCAGCGGCTGAGGATCGCGTTGTCGATGCCGCGCTTGTCCTCGGTGTCGAGGTGACAGAGCGTCGTGTATCCGAGCTCCGCGAGCCCTTCGTCGCGCAGCCGCTCGACGATCGCTGCGTTCTCGACCTCGTTGAGCGCGAGGATGTCGGGGCCCTTGCCGCCGTTCATCGCGCGGACCGAATCGCCGAGGTTGGCGATCTTCTTCGCCAGCTTCGCCTCGGTCCACTTGTAGTCGCCGTCCGGCGTGAACTGGTCGTTGTCCTTCGCCGACTTGTCCTCGACCGTGTCGAAGAGGTTCTCGATGTTGTAGCTCGCCACCATGACCTCGTCGGCGGACACGGGGGCCTTCGGGTGGAGCTTGGCAGGGACCCCCTTCGGGAGGGCGTCCAGCGCGTCGGTCTTTGGGTAGCCGAGGGCTGGTTTCGTAACGAATTTCGAAGGCTTCGCCAGCGCGTACGGAGCCGACCAGGCTCCCCCTTCGAGACCTCCAACGCGCGGCATACCTACGTTATCGCACATCATGAGGCTTTGGTGCCCCTCCGTAAACTGGTCTGACCAGTTGACCTCATGAACAGATCGTAGGCACGGTCCGATCATGCTGGAGCGCGTGAAGCGGACGTCCCTCTCGGACGCGGTGTTCGAGCAGCTGCGCGATCGGATCGTCGCCGGTCAGTTCGCCCCCGGTGAGGAGCTGCCGGGCGAGCGCCAGCTCTCCGAGACGTTCGGCGTGAACCGCGGCGCGCTGCGCGAGGCCCTGAAGCGGCTCGAGCAGGCGCGGCTGGTCGCGATCCAGCACGGCGGCGCGACCAAGGTGCTCGACTACAAGGTTAGCTGTGGCCTCGATCTGCTCGCCCAGCTCCTGCTCGGTCCGAGCGGCACCATGAACTGGAACGTCGCGCGCAGCGTCATCGAGCTCCGCTCCGCGCTCGCGCCCGATATCGCGCGACTCGCGGCGGTGCGCGGCGGCGCGAAGACCGCGGACGCCTTGGACGAGATCGTGCTCGAGATGACCGCCCACGCCGAGGACCCCGCGGCGCTGCAGAAGATCGCGATGCGCTTCTGGAGCGCGCTGGTGGACGGCAGCGACAACCTCGCCTACCGCCTCTCGCTCAACACGCTGCGCGAGGTGTACTCGCGCATCGAGGACCTCCTCACCGCGATCCTCACCGACGAGCTCAGCGATCTCGCCGGCTATCGCGCGGTGGCGAAGGCGGTGCGGGCCGGCGACGGCGCCAAGGCCGCCCGGCGCGCGCAGACCATCGTCGAGCGCGGCGCGAAGAACCTGCTCACCGCCATCGAAGCAATGGTCCCGCAACCGAGCCGCTCAGAGCGGGCTTCGCTCGGTCTCGCGTCCGCTGGCGGTGTTGGGCCACCTCGCCAGACAACGAGTATGCCTTCGGTGGCCCGCCTTGCCATCGAACACGAACCCTTCGCGGATCCCGCACTGAGCGACTCGGTTGCGGGACTGGGAGAACTGACATGACGAGCTTGACCAGCAACCCGATCACCGAAGACCTCGCCCGCCGCATCCCCAAGCGCGTGCACGCCGACATGCCCTCGACGCTGCCCGACGCGTGGCGCACGTTCTTCCGCTACAACAGCCCGCGCATCATGCTCGGCCTGGCGCTGATCTCGGTCGTCGCGAAGATCGCGGTCGGCGGCTGGACCCGCTGGGACCTCGCGGTGGCCGCGGTGGTGATCGGCTTCTGGCCGGTGATGGAGTGGCTGATCCACGTCTTCATCCTGCATTTCAAGCCGATCACGATCCTCGGCCGGAAGATCGATCCGCTCACCGCGCAGAAGCACCGCGCGCACCACCGCGATCCGTGGCGCCTCGAGCTGGTCTTCATCCCCACGCACATCCTCCCGTACGCCGGCCCGCTGGCGCTCGGCTTCTACTGGCTGGTCTTGCCCACCGTGCCGCTCGCGCTCACCGCGCTGGCCACGTACTTCGTGTTCTCGTTCCACTACGAGTGGGTCCATTACCTGGTCCACACGCGCTACAAGCCGAAGTCCCGCATCTACAACCGTCTCTGGAAGAACCATCGCCTCCACCACTTCATGAACGAGAACTACTGGTACGGCGTCTCGATGCTCTCCGGCGACAAGCTCCTCAAGACCGCGCCGGCGCGAGAGGCGGTCGAGCCCTCGCCCACGTGCAGGAATTTGGGAGAGAGTGGTAGCCTGCCCGGGTGATCTCGAATGCAGTCCTGGGCGCGGTGGCGTTCGGTACCTGGACCCTCTTTCTCGCCGTCGTGCTCATCTCGTATCGCGGGATGATGATGCTGCGCGGCACGGCGATCACCGAGTTCCCCGCCGGAATCAAGCACGGCAGCGACCCCTACTGGCGCGTGAATCGCGCGCACGCCAACGCGTGCGAGAACGTCGGGATCGCCGCGGCGATCCTCCTCGGCACCGCGTTCGTCGGCAACGAGAGCTCGGCCGCGCACCTCCTCCCGTGCGTCATCGTCGGCGCCCGCATGCTGCAGTCGACGATCCACATGACGTCCGGCGCCATGCTGGCGGTGTACGCGCGCTTCACGATGTTCTTCGTCCAGATCGGCAGCCTGCTCTGGCTGGCGGTCGAGATCTTCCGGATCGCGGCCAGGTGAGCCTGTGCCGCCGTCGGAGAGCTCGCTTTGCGTTCCGCGAAGGGATCGCGGCCGATGGCAAGGCGGACAACCGAGGCATACTCTGCGTCTGTTGAGGTGGTCCAACGCGGCCAGCGGTCGCGAGACCGAGCGAAACGCGAAGCGAGCTCCCCGATGGCGGCACTAGTTCATTTGCAGCTCCGGCGCGCGGGCGTCGTGGCCGCGGCGGCGTACGTGACGCAGGTGCCGTACCTCGTCTACCTCGCGCGGGTCGCGTACCCGGAGGCAATCAAGCAGCGCTACGGCGCGGTTTCGGCCGAGGATCTGCTCGCGCTCGATCTCATGCGGGTGGCGGTGCTGGTCATCCTCGCCGCGCTGATCGGGTCTTTTTTCTCCGAGCGAAACGGCCTACCGGGTCTTGGAACAGTGGCCGACGTGAAGGCCGCGTGGCGCTGGATCGTCGGCGCCGCGCTGGTGGTGATGATCCTCCACCTGATCATGGGCACCGAGCTGCCCAGCCAGTTCCCGTGCGAGCTGCGCTGGGCCGCGGTCGCCGCCGTGAAGGGCGCGGTGTTCGACGAGGTCGTCGCGCGTTACGGGATGATGACGCTGATGGTCGGGGTGCTGCGGCGCCCCTTCGCGGCCAACGTGATGCAGGCGATCTTCTTCGCCGCGGTCGGTGCGCGCGCGCTGTTCTTCGACGGCGGCGGTCAGGGACCCGGCCTCGACCTGTTCACGCTGGCCCATCTGATCACGCCGCTCGCCGTGGCGCTGCTCGCGGGCCACGTCTACGTGCGCCACGGGCTCCTCGCGGCGATCGCGCTCCACGCTGCGGTCGGGCTGCGCTACTTCGCGCACGCGCTCTTCAGCAGTCTCTGCTGATCGCGTTCATTGCTGGACGATGTCCCACTTGGGACGGCGGTGCGACGCGCGCAGCACCTCGACGCCGGCCCACTCGGCGCGGCGCGCCTTCTCTCTTCCGTCGAGGAACCAGGCGAAGTCGAGCTGCTGCTCCGGCGTGCCGGCCTCGCGATCGAACTGCGCGATCATCGTGTTCGGCGGCAGCGTCGGCCGTCCGACCACCCGCTCGAGCGCGAAGGCGAGGCCCTTGATGCCCTTGCGCGGCTCGTAGGCCTTGTAAACGAGCTCGGAGCACACCAGCGAGCGATCGGTCTGGAAGTCGAAGTCGAAGTCGTACGGCCGGCCGGCGTATCCAAACGCGCGCTCGATCGCCCGCGCGATCTCCAGCTTCGAGAGCCGGGGCCGCAGGTCGGCGGCGTAGTCGGCGGCGAACGAGTGCTCGGCCGTCGTGAACACCACGCCCTCCGACATCGCCTCGATCAGCCGCATCGGGTGCTCGTGCTCGAGCGCCTGATACGAGTCCCAGGCGCGGGCGTGCTTCTTCGCGAGCGCGAGCGTGAACGGACCGCCGTACGCCGCCGTCACCTCCGGATCCGCGTCGATGAACGCCGCGAGCTCGACCGGCGTCCCGAGATAGAGCGCTGCATGCGGCCAGAAGCCGGGCAGCCCGACGTTCGAGAGGTACCAGTTGCGTCGCTCGACGATCACGTCGCCGGGCTGGCTCTTCTTCACCGCCTCCTCGATCTGCAGGCTGTCGATGAGATCTTCGTGCACGCGATGCACGCGCGTGTCGCCCATGACCTCGGCCACGCTGGCCTGCACCGGGAACCACGCCACGTGGCCGCCGTCTTTCAGGAGGTCGAGCCCGTTGGCGGAGAACATCTTCACGCCGCTGTCGTCGAGGTGCTTCTTCGCGACGGCGTAGTGCGCGTCGGCGATCGGGATCAGCCCCGCGAACGGCGCCTCGAGCTTCTTGTAGAACGTGAGCGCGAGGAGCTTGTGGTACTGGTGCGCGGCGAAGATGCGGCCGAGCTCCTGGACGTGCACCACGTTCCACTTGAGCCGCTCGTACGCGCGCGGCGGGATCCCGAGCTCCGGTGAGCCTTCGTCGAGCAAGCGCTCGAACACCTGCTGGCCGACGGTGCGATCGATGAAGTCGAAGCCGAGCCGCACCTGCATGCTGTACGCGGTGAACCCGAGGACGAAGTGGCGGGTCTGTCCCATCGGCGAGAGCAGCCGATAGAACTCCAGGTTGAAGCGCGCGATCGTGTCGAGCGTGACCTGGTACGACAGCGCCTGCCCGAATAGATCGAGCGCCATGTCACGCTCGTCCGCGCTCAGCGGCGCGTCTTTCTTGCGATAAAACAAGGCCTTTTGGGCCTCGAGATCCTTCAACAGGCGCGACACCCGGTCGTTCAGCTGCAGCAGCTGCGCGGCGTCGGCGCGGGCGATCACCTCCAGCTCGTCCGGCGAGTAGTCCTCGATCTTGCGGCGCCCGCGATCAACCGCCGGCATCAGCGCGACGGTCGCGGTGACGGTGGCGTCAGGCGCGGCGGGAGGGGTTAGAGCGGCGGGAGGGTCGGCGCATGCGCAGAGGCACGCGGCCAGGGCGAGGCCCGCCGCCAAAGGGAGGAGGGCGCGAGCGCTCAGCGCTGGGCTCCGGCGGTGATCCAGTCGTTCACGATCGCCTGCAGCGCGGGCGCCAGCGGGTTGCCGCCGAGGGGCATCTGCGATCCGCAGGTCTGCGTCCCCGCCAGCTTCAGGCTGAGGTGGCTGAGCACGGGGCTCCCCGGCGTCACGCGCGTCACGCCCGGGCAGCCCGCGGCAGGAATGCCGACCAGGTTGTTGTACGCGGCCTGCTCGGTGGCCATGCCCAGACCGCCCGAAGAGCCGAGCGTGTGGCAGGAGCAGTTCGGCTGGATGACCTGGGTGTACACCACCGAGAAGGCCATCGCAGGCGCGCCACCGTCGGCGGGACCACCGGCGTCGGGCGGCGCGACCACCGCGGCGTCGTCGTTCACCACCGGAGCGGCGTCGTTGTTCACCACCGCAGCAGCGTCGTTGTTTCCCGCCGGAGCAGCGTCGTTGTTTCCCGCCGGAGCAGCGTCGTCGCTCACCACCGGCGCGGCATCGCGGTTCACGACCGGCGCGGCGTCGCGGTTCATGACCACGGCGGCGTCGAGGTTGCCCGCGGCGGCGTCTGCGTTGGTGGTGACATCATCACCGCATGCGGCGACGGTCGCGGCAAAAAGAACGACGGTAAAGATACGGGCGAACATCGGCGGGGAACCTGCCACGTCCCAAGCCCGACGCCAAGCAATTCACGCTTTCACGATCACCAGCGGCTGTCCGAACACGACCTCTTGCCGGTCGCCGGCCGGAATCGCCGCCACCACTCCGGGCGCGCCCGTATACACGACCGGATTGAACGTCTTCATGACCTCGATCAGACCGACCGTCTGGCCGTTGGCCACCGCCTGTCCGATCTCGACGTAGACCGGCGTGCTGGGCGCCGCGCGGCGATAGAAGATGCCGGTGATCGGCGCCGACACCACGACGCCATCGACCATCGCATCGGTCTTCGCTCCGAGCGCCGAAGCGGCGATCGCGATGCCCGCGTCCGAGCCGAGCGTGAAGAGCACGTCGCCGTAGCCCACCGGATCGTGGCGCGACGACGGCGCCTTCTCGACCACGCCCGCCGATCCTTGCGGTGCGATCACGCTGTACTCGCGATTGAGGACGCGCAGCGTGCCGAGCACCGTGCCCGGCCGCACCCGATCACCCGCGGCGACGCGCGCCGCGAACACGCCCAGCTTTGGCGCAGTGATCGTCCCAGGCTCACGGAGAATAGCGGTCAAAGCTTCCATTCGAGATCCATTCAGTCCCCGGTCAGGAGCACGAGATCGTGCAGGCTCCAGATCCGTGGGTTCTTGATGCGCCGGGCGCCCTGGGCTTGATAGCTCATCTCGGCCCAGGCCTCGAGCCGCTGCCGGAGCTCCGACACGAGGACGATCTCGTCGGTGTCCATCTGCTTGGCGGCCTCGATCGGATCCATGTCGCCCTCGATGCGCGCCTCGACCGCCTTCATGCCGGCCTCGATCTCCGCGCGCTCCGCGTCGCTCGACGCCACGATGCGGAAGTCGTCATCGAGCTTGGTGTTGTACGCGCCGATCGAGAGCGTGCGCCCTTCCATCACCGCGAGGCGCGTGACCGGCGTCGAGAGCTGCAGCACCGGATCGTACGGCATGCCCGCCATCGCGTAGTAGCCGGCGCCGCTCGCCTTGCGCAGCAGGATCGTCGCCATCGGAACCGTGTGCGTCGAGTTCCCGTAGATGAGCGAGCTGCCGTAGCCGAGCAGGCCATGGCGCTCCGCCTCGGGGCCGATGTCGAAGCCCGAGATGTCCTGCAGCCACAGGATCGGCACGCCATCGTCGTTGCACGCGCGCGCGAACGCCGAGAGCTTGGCGATGCCTTGCTTGTAGAGGATGCCGCTCGGGCGCTTCTGCCCGGGGTGCTCGGGGTCGTCGACCAGGCCGGAGTGATTCGCGAGGATGCCGACGTAGAGGCCGGAGATGCGCGCGATCCCGGTGATCACTTCCTGGCCCATCTCCGGGAGCACCTCCCAGAACAGCGACGCATCGGTGAGGCGCGCGATCAGCTCGCGCATGTCGTAGGCGACGCGATGATCGGCGGGCAAAAGGCCGGTCAGATCCTCGGCCGGGAAGCGCGGCGGCGCGGCGTCGTTGCCGTAGCGGTAATAGTTGACCGCCGAAGACGGGAGCGAGGCGATCTCGCGCCGGATCGCGGCGATCGCATGATCATCGTCGGGGACCCGGAAGTCCGCGCAGCCCGAGACGCCGACGTGCACGTCGGCGCCGCCGATGGTGTGGCTGGTCATCTTTTGGGCCTTTGCGCCTTTGATCAGCGCGGCGCCGGCGATCACCATGTACGCCTGCTCGGTCATGTAGACCTTGTCCGAGATGAGCGGCATGTACCCGCCGCCCGCGATGCAGTCGCCGAACACGCCGGCGATCTGCGGCACGCCCTCGGCCGAGAGCAGCGCGTTCTTCTTGAAGATGTGCCCCGCGCCGGTGGCACCCGGGAACGTGCGCGCCTGCTCCGGCAAGAACAGCCCCGAGCAGTCGACGAGGTAGATGACCGGCACCTTGAACCGCCGCGCCATCTCCTGCGCGCGCTCGATCTTCTCCGGCGTCTTCGGCCACCACGATCCGCTCGCGACGGTGTTGTCGTTGGCGATGACCATCACCCAGCGATCCTCGACGCGCACGAACGCGGTCACCACGCCCGCGCCGGGTGAGGTCTGCTTCCGCTCGCCGAACTCGAGGCCGTAGTTCACGAAGGTGCCGACCGGGAGCATCGGCGTGCCGGGATCGCGCAGCTTCTCCAGGCGCTCCCAGGTGGTGAGCTTGCCCTTCTTGTGGACGCGCTTTCGGCCGTCGTCGCCCCAGCCGTCGGCTACGACCGCACGACCGTCTACGATCCGCTTCTCGCGGGCCCGCATCTCGCCACGCTGTCGCTCGAAGGTGCCGGCATCGAGGGCCTCTTTGAGGCCGCGCCCGATGGGCTGGAGGAGGACCTTGGCCATGGTCGCGATTGACCATGGCCAATGGCGCATCGCAAGCCCAAAGGCGCGCAGTGAGCCGGAGGCGAACGTAGTGCTAGGGGCGGGGCAAGGGGATCAGTTCGACTCGAGGAACGCGACCAGATCGTCGATCTCCGACGCCGAGAGCTGCTCGGTCCGTCCGTGGAGGTCGCCGCCGCCGCAGGTGCGATCGAAGCGCTGCTGGAGCGTCGTCGCGCAGCCGTTGTGCAGGAACGGGCCGCGGAACGCGACGCCCTTCAAGCTCGGAACCTGGAACTGACCGCCGGTCCCGACGTCGAACGCCTGCTGGATGTGGCCGAGCGCGGTGCCGCCGTGGCAGCTCGCGCAGTTCGCCGACGAACCGAAGAAGATGTCCCGACCACGCTGCG
>Ga0105047_10003490_pt1 | contig 27688 bp, 25 predicted proteins | sample MAT04_FD_78384 | JGI IMG/M metagenome (GOLD analysis project Ga0105047, IMG submission 78384) | Freshwater microbial communities from Lake Fryxell liftoff mats and glacier meltwater in Antarctica - MAT-04 (megahit assembly) | ecosystem: Environmental > Aquatic > Freshwater > Ice > Liftoff... | reverse complement strand
TATGGACAAATCTGATTCTCATAAGCCAAAGACTGAATAGACATAACAAGCGATTCATTAAATGTTTTTTCAGTTTCACGATCGACCAATCCTTGTCTCACTTGTTCATGTACTTTCATTGAGGTACTATCATAATCGAATGAAACAAAATGTAATGGAGATTGATCTATTTCTTTAGCTTTAGGTTCAAATAATATAAGAAATGTGTAAGTTGCTCGCTGAGAATAATTATTATTAAATGAAGCAGCGCAAGGGGTTTTTGAGAGCTCCCAACAACTCTTCATTTTTTCCCAAGATATCACTTATTAAACAATTCATATGTCCCTTTTGCTCTGCGTCACTTTCATCTTGTTGCTTATAACCCGAACATTGCCAAAACGTCTGTATTGTTAATGGTAATACCTTATTTCCCACTGTAATAGTTTGTTGATATTCAAGACTATAGTCATCATTATCTGCTGCAAAAGAATTACTAACAAAAAAAGTTAATAAACAATCGCTTCATCATATATCCCTTCTAAATCCATTGATTATTGTTCATACAGTTACATTATACGACTAAAACAAGACGTAATTATTTTTTCCGTTACAATTATTATATTCGAGTTTTGCTAAGGAAAAAAATAATTATGAATACAACGCACCAGATATTTAATGAATTTTTACAAACTCAACTTAATAATGACCAACAACAAGCTGTAACTCAAGCTACTGGTACATTATTAGTTGTTGCCGGAGCCGGATCAGGTAAAACACGGGTTATTACCGCACGCATAGCGCATTTAATCATTAATAAAGGTGTAGATCCACGCTCTATTATAGCACTAACCTTCACTAATAAAGCTGCATTAGAAATGAAAGAGCGCATTATTAGCTTTTTGGGTTCATCTGTTGGGCAATTACCGTTTATTGGCACCTTCCATTCATATTGCCTACGGTTGTTAAAACAAAATCAGGAATTATTAGATACACCCTTTTTCTCAATTCTTGATGAAGACGATCAACAAAAAATATTACAAGGCATTATTCATAAAAATAACTTAACAAAACAAGTCACTGCAAAAAATTTGTCATACCAAATATCACAATTGAAGAATCAAACTATTGATCCTCAATTGCACGACAGCATGAGTACAAATCGTCTGTTGCAAGATACGTATAATGCGTATGAACATGAAAAAAAATTAAGCAAATCATTGGATTTTGACGATCTGTTACTTGAAGGCTTAAAATTATTTAACCATGAAACATTTAAAAAAAATTTTCAAGAAACCGTTCGACATGTGTTAGTTGATGAGTACCAAGATACCAACGTTGTTCAACATGGCTTGCTTAAAGCCATGACCACCGATAAAAAGAAAAAATTCACTCTCGATTCACTCTGCGTAGTAGGCGATGAAGATCAATCGATATATTCATGGCGTGGAGCAACTGTTGCCAATATTATTAATTTTACAAGCGATTTTCCCAAGACAACTATAGTTAAAATTGAACAAAATTACCGTTCAGTACAATCTATCTTGGATGTTGCTAATCAAGTTATTGTGAACAACAAAAATCGTAACCCTAAATCATTATGGTCGACCAAACAAGGGGCTGATAGATTACGCCAATTGGTATGTATCTCTGAATACCAAGAAGGTGAGACCATCGCTCAATATATACTCACCTTACAAAAAACTAAAAAGTTGAGTTCCGTTGCATTATTGTACCGCGCACATTATCAATCTCGCGCTATTGAAGAAGCACTCTTAAAGCACTCAATACCATATAAAATTATTGGGGGAGTGCAATTCTATGAACGCAAAGAGGTTAAAGATATTCTTGCCTATTTACGTTTGGTTTCTAATCCATTTGATCGCGTTTCATTTTCACGCGTGTTAAATGTCCCTATTCGCGGATTAGGTGCAAAAGCAGAAGAAGCAATTATAGAAGTTTGGCAACAAGAGCCTTTTTTAACATTTGCCCAAGCAGTACAAAAGTGCATTGATCAAAAACTATTTACTGGAACTAAAGCACAAACGTTACAGACGTTTTTAGCAGTTTTTACCGATATTACCGATCAAGATACTGCTTCTGACACCGTAGTAAAACTTATTAATAGCATCACCTATTACAGTCACATTAAAGAAGAATATGCAACTGAAGAAGCATTAGAGCGTATTGATAACATTAAAGAATTGATTAACGCTATAAAACATATGGAACATACGGGCATAAAAACGGTACGTCAGTTTTTAGATGAAGTTGCATTAATGCAAGATCATTTAACAAATAAGAATACTGAGAATGCACACGAACGTGTATCGCTCATGACACTGCATGCTGCAAAAGGTCTAGAGTTTGATCATATAATCATTTCAGGAATTGAAGAAGGTGTGTTGCCAGGTAGTCGCTCATTGCACAATGAAGATGCGCTTGAAGAAGAACGTCGGTTATTTTATGTGGGCATCACTCGAGCACGTGAACGGTTGTTGCTTACTTATTCTCGATACAGGTATGTGTTTGGTCAAATGACCGATCAACGTCCATCGCGCTTTATGCAAGAAATTCCAACATCGTTAGTACCTGGCCAAGATGCATCATATTGGAACTCAACACAATGCAAGATGTTCTTTCATCAATGGATGGGTACAACCAATAGTTCCAATATTCAAACATTTGGTAGCGCAGTAAGTCTTCAACCCAAACCTGCAATGGTAGCTACTAAAAGAATTACTCCCAAAAATTGGAAAAAGAACCAACCCGTTAAACATGAACGTTTTGGAACCGGGATTGTTAAAAGTGTTGAAGCAAAAGGTGAAAATAAAATTTATTTAACCGTAGAATTCAAAACAGGTACCAAAAAAATTGATGCGCAATTCGTATCTGCAATTTAAGAACAAACTTCGTGATAATTCGGTGAATTACCCCATACTTATAATGCTCACTCTTATAGGTATAACTTGCGCATATGCAAGTAGCGATATAGAAATAGATGATTTTGAATTAGTAACCTGTGCACGCATAAATACTTGTTAACATTCACAAGCGCTTAAAAAACAACGTATATATATATGGATACAGAAAGATAAGCATACTAATTATATAAAAAAATGCGCACATAGGCGCGCACGCGGTGTAAGAGGAGCAAATCCTGGATATAGTACTTCAGAAAGCTGTAATCGATTAATGCAAGTACTTAAAATTGAAAATGTTACTGACAAAACAGTATGTTATTTTGCAGAGAAAACTGATTTTTTACAACATGACAAAAATCATTTAAACCCAGTTTTATTCGCACGTCAAAAACATAGAAAAAATAGCTTAATTGTTAAATTAATTGAACAATACGCACATACTCAGGCTGTCAAAGTAGCATTGCTCGTAGCTGGATGGTCTGACAAAAAACAAGACCCTGCTAGGCAATTATTAAACCTTTTTATTTATTATATACAGGCATATGGTTTCAATTTAGCCTATATGCATCTAGCCCCTCCTCATATCCTTAGAACCAAAATCCCCTTTTTCCCTGAATATAAAGAGCAAAAGCATTAATATTTTCAAATTGACATTATTGCTATTTAGAGTATATTAGATACTAATAATACAGACATTAAATACCATTATTTGGAGATCAATATGAACAAATTTACTCTATTAACCCTAAGCTTACTTATGGTAAGCCCTCTTATAACCGCTTCAGACAAACTTGCTCCAGCCGCCGGTGGCGCTATGAGCCGTATGGGTGCTCGCGTGACTGCAAGAGCTCAAGCAAAGGCTGATGAAGGACGTAGTGTGCAATCACCTACGGCATTAATAGATGCATCAAGAATGGTTGCAGCTAGTAATCCTAATCTGGCTGAAAAATTACGTGAAGAAGCGGTAACAAAAATTAAACCTCAAGATAGAGTCTCTGCGGCCCAACAAAAAGCAGCTCCTGAAGTTGCTCAAGAAAATATGGTTAAAGCTAAAAAATTAGCTCAACAAGCATTTATAAGCTACAATTCACATGATAAACTTAAAGCGCAAGAGTTATGGGATCAAGCACAAGGTTGCTGGTTAATCGCTCAGCTTGCTGCGGTAAGAATGGTTGAAGCTACTCCATATCAACTTCAAGAATTATTAACCAACTCTCTTGAACAAACACAAGGCTTTACTATTAAAAATAATGAATTTGAAGACGCTGATAACAATACATCAATAAGCCGATTTACTATTTTAGAAGGTGATAATTTATCTACTCAAGAAGATGATGCAGTAGCATTAACTACTTCTACTGCCTCAACGGAAGCTCCTACCGCACAACCTGCCGCTGACCCTAAAGCAAAACAAATACGTTTAGCTGCAGCAGGCGCATTAGCTAAAATTGGTGCAAAAAAAATGGCTCGTAGACAATTAGATACCGTTGCCGGTAAATATGCCTCTACAACTGCAGCATGGCGTTCAGCGCAATTAGTATATACCAATCCTGATCAATATGTAACACAGCTACTAAAAGTTATGGAAATTAACAAACCTGGATCACATTATCAAGAAGCAGCCTTTCAGTTAGCAATACACAATATGCGCAAAGCAGGAAGATTAGCAAAATCTGCTCCTCTTACGGCACCAACTTTGTGGACTCAAGCAAAAGAATTTTCTGAAAAAGTAGATGCTGATCGCAAGCCTGCCTTAGATGCAATGCTTAAAAATTCATTTGACGAATTTATCACGGGATTGGATAAATATAATGATTAACACAAAGAAATTACTAATTATAATGAGTTTGGTGAGTCTTTTAGGCTCACCAAAACCTCTTAATGCAAGTTTATGGAATGTATTAAAACACCCTGCTACCTTAGTAACAATCGGTGCAACAGTTGGTTTTTATGTACGTCATGCATATGCCGAACAATCACAGACCATTTTAACTACATGTAATAATTGGTTACGCAGTAAGTTTGGATATGCTCCACAATCTCCAACTGTACTTACACCGGCAATCACAACAATAACATCATCAACCGGACGAGATTCAATAGGACCTGTAAAATCTAAAAAAAATTTACAAGATTCAGTAGAATTTAGAAATAGCTTGAAAAATTTAAAAGATTTAAAACCTATACTAAGCTCCTTGTCTCAAGACTTAGATAACAATTCAACTTCTGATATTCACCCTGCGTTACTCATACCAAGAACAATTGAATCGGCAGAATCAGCAATTATATCAGTTACTACTACCACTGCAATAGTTCGACCAAACTCTATTGAAATCTTGAAACAAAAGGCTACCAAAGTCCGAGAAGAAATAGAGCAAGTCAAAAAAATGACTATTAAAATTTCAGACAATTTAGGTACCAGTATTATTAATATGGCCTATGAATTATGCCAAAATGCAGATACTCAATATTTAGAAGTGATTCAAAACATTCCTACACACGAACAAGCTAATATACGCATTTATTTTGGCAATATTGCGGAACAAACAAATTATATGGATATAAATTATGCAAATATTGTAATGTGGGAAAATGAAGATCCAGTAAAAAATCAATCTAAAATCAATACAGCAGAATTAGCAATTGATGCTGCTTTAACAGCAATTATGAATAACTTTAGCAAGTTAGTAAAATATGTTAACAGGGTTCATATTAAACATAAGCGAACAAAAGTTCAAGGAATATTTAAATTAACTGAATAAATATCTTTCTAAATAAAAAGATCCGAGATTTAAATCTCGGATCTTTTTATTTCTAATATTTTAGTCTCGTTCTATATAGGTAATAATCGAAGAGGCAATATCAATCTGCTCAGCAGGAACTGCATCTTCTTTTTGATAACCAATTTTTAATTGGGCAGCTAATGCTTTACCTTTAAAATTCAAACCTTCAGGATTTTTAGCAAGCTGCATAACATCAGCATTCTCATCAAGCACAATATCTTTACCAATTATTTTTCCATTTGGTAATTGCACTCCATTGCCCGGAACAACAAAGTAACCTTTCTTTGTTGTAACAACTGCATAAGGAATATTTTTAAAGTTTGGCGATTCTTTAAGGTACGGCCCTTGCCATTTTTCTGGGTAAGCAAGATTTATTTGCCCTACTTCAGAACCAGAAAATGAACCTACATTCAAAAAATCAATAGGAACAGTTTGTTGGTCAAAACTCGCAATCACACAATCTTCGTTTATTTTGCGTAACGTTTGAGTAATCTTTGTAATATCTTGAGCCATAATTTGGCCTGGTAATATTTTTGAACTGTGCATGGTCATCCATGCGCCCAGAGCTGCAAAAAGCCCCAAAATAATAGTTATAATAATAGATGTAATGTAAAATCCGGACGCGACACAGCGACGGTTATTTGTGATCATAGTACTCCCCCTTTGCCCTAAAGTGATGATCTTTGGTTAGAGTACCATATCAGTAAACCATATCGCAAAGACTCGCAATAATTAGAAGTAATTCAACTTCATCACATCACGAACCTGTTGCATTGTTTTTGCTGCAACTTCACGCGTTGCCAAGGTTCCTTCTTTAACTACTTGCATTACATATGCAGGATCTTTGGCCAATTGCTCACGTTTAGTGCGAATAGGATCTAAGAACGCATTGAGCACTTCAATCAAACGCTTTTTAAGTGCAACATCACCTAGCCCACCACGCATGTAATGTTCTTTTAATCCTTGTAGTGCAGCTTTATCAGGATCAAAGACATCTAAGTAAGTAAATACGGTATTGCCTTCAACTTTGCCCGGATCTTGTACACGTAAATGATCAGGATCGGTATACATAGTCATTACTTTTTTAGCTACGATATCTGCTGAATCACTCAAGTAAATTGCATTGCCCAATGATTTGCTCATTTTTGCCTTACCATCAGTTCCGGTTAATCGAGAAACTGCTGAAATAAGCGGTTGTATTTCACCAAATATGGGTTGATTGTAAATTCTATTGAATGAACGAACAATTTCATTTGCTTGTTCAATCATAGGTAGTTGATCTTCGCCAACCGGTACAATGGTACCTTTAACTACTAAAATATCAGCTACCTGATGAATAGGATAAACGGTAAAACCAACCGTTACTGATTCACCAAAATCTTTTTGAGCAATTTCAGTTTTAACCGTTGGGTTACGCGCTAAACGGGCAAGTGTCACTAAATTCATAAATATAATAGCCAATTCAGCTATTTCAGGAATTTGCGATTGAATAAATATGGTGGTTTTTTTTGGGTTGATTTCAACCGCTAAATAATCAAGCCCAACTTGCAATACATTGTCATGCACTTTTTGAGGATTATCATAATTATCAGTTAATGCCTGCAAGTCTGCAATGATCACAAATTGTTTGAATTCATGCTGCAATCGCACTCTATTGGCAAGCGATCCTACATAGTGACCTAAATGTAATGGACCTGATGGACGATCACCAGTCAAAATTATTTTTGCATGTTCCATAGTATTTTTTTTTCGTAACAAGTTAATCTTTAGTGATATTCTTACAAATTTTTAATAAATTCGATAGCTTAATTACTGTTTAAGCACAGGAGAAGCAATGAATCTAGGTTGTATTATTAATAACTTTACTACCGTAGCATTTCGAATTTTAAGGTTAACAGATTGGGCCGAAATCGTCCTTTTAAGCATAGGGATTTATTATATAAGCCTATGGCTTAAGAAGGATCGCAACATTCCATTATTGACCTATTTTTATGGTTATTTGGGGTTATTCTTTTGTACCTATACTTTTAACTTGTCTGTTATTTCGACATTACTCTTTTTATTTAGCCCTGCACTCATTATGATTTTTTGCATGGTTCATCAAAACACTCTTGCCCGCAATTTTATAACCTTGCAAAATGTTATCCCAACACGCGCTTGTGCAAGCAATTGGGCGGAACTATTAGTTCGCACCTGTTTAATTGCTATGAATAACAATAAAGCAGTTTCGTGCATCATTGAACGCTCAGATTCATTAGCTCATCATGTAACTAGTCAATGTTTGATTCATACTGAGTTTGATAAACCATTACTTGATCTGTTAATTGATAGCCCAGGATTTGAAGAATCAAAATATGTATGGTTTTCCAAACAAGGTAAGATATTAGGTATTAATACCGAGTGGGATTTTGAACAACATGAAACCTGGCTTGTCGATTCAGTTAAACATATCGCTCCTCGCAAACAGTCAGCCTTATATATAACTCATCACACGGATGCATTAGTCATGCATATTATTCCTGAAACGCGCACCTTTACTTTAATTGTTGAAGGTCAAACTATTGAACCAATTGACGCGCATCGATTAATAGCTATTTTACAAAATTATCTTGAACAACCAATTCAAAATAAAAAAGGGGTATATCATGCAGGGATTATTAAAAAAGCACCTTCTCAACAACGCGAGCATTAAAGCGTTATCGTTCATTTCTGGTTTTTGCTTATGGGTAATATTAAGCCAATCGTATAATACAACAGTATGGCTTACTGTCCCGTTGTGTTTTTATAATACTGAACAACAACAGATTCAAGCACCTGAAACAATTCAAGTTGAGCTGCAGGGCAAGCGTTCAGATTTATTATTATTAGATCTTAGAGCCTTGGCAGTACACATTAACGCACATTTATTAACAGAACCCCTTCAAACCATAACAATTAGCAAGAAGAATTTATTTTTACCAGATTCAATCAACCTGGTACACTATGTACCATCAAACGTAACAATACAGACACGGCAATCAGTTGCTGTGCCCAAAGAATTAACAAGGGATGCATGAACAATTTATTTGGTACTGATGGAATTAGAAAACGAGTCGGAACGTATCCATTAACTACATCTGGTATTGTTCAAATTGGATCAGCAATTGCACGCTGGGCAATTAATAAATATTCAGTTAATCCTCATATTGCAATTGCAACTGATACACGAGCTTCACGCGATTTTATTAAAGCCGGATTAAAAGCAGGATTATTACAACATGGTGTTACAGTTTATGATGCAGGAATCTTGCCTACTCCCGGAATGTACCATTTGGTTAAGCATACACAACAATTTCATGCCGGAATTGTTATCTCAGCATCGCACAACCAATATGCTGATAATGGCATTAAATTAATTGATTCGCATCAATTAAAAATTTCGACCCATGATGAATTATTATTATCACAGTTAATTGAATCAGTATGTGATGTAAGTTCTGAAGGAAATTTTGGGCAAGACGTTCCGTTATTACATGCAGGAAAGCTATATGCAAAACATATACTTGCGTCATTTGATTATCCATTTCTTACCAATCGCAAAATAGTTCTTGATTGTGCGAATGGAGCAACCTCACCTATTGCGCCTCATATTTTTTTCCAGCTGGGAGCGCAAGTCGTTACCATTAACAACAAACCCAATGGAACTAACATTAATGCCCACTGTGGTTCAGTTCACCCCAATGAATTACAAAAAAAAGTCATCCACACCCATGCAGATATGGGATTTGCTTTTGATGGCGATGGTGACCGAGTAATTGCAGTTTCACGAACCGGTCAAATTAAAGATGGTGATCATTTGCTTGCCTTACTTCAACAACACTCACATTATAATCAACTGCCAACATTAGTTGGAACTATAATGTCTAATCAAGGACTAGCACATCATTTAGAACAACAAAATAAACAATTTGTTCGCACAAATGTAGGCGATAAATATGTGTGTGAATATTTAAATAATAATAAATTGCTTCTTGGAGCCGAGCCATCGGGTCACGTCATTTTAGCTGATTACCTACCTGCTGCTGATGGGATTTTTACTGCATTGAAAGTTGCGCAAGCCATGTATGAAACAAATAATTGGGATATGCAAACCTTTACTGCATTCCCACAACAATTAACTAATATGCTTGTTACCAAAAAATATGACTTAGCTACAGAACCATTTAATTCATTAATTAAGATGTATAATAATATGTTACAAGCAGGTAGAATAATTGTACGATATTCAGGAACAGAAAACATGTTACGCGTTATGGTAGAAGATATGCATGAGCATACTGTTACTGCCGTTAGTAAACAATTAGGCGATGCACTTATCAAAGCACACGAAGGATCATTATAAAATGAACGTAATTCAAACCATACGTTTTATATGTAATAAAATAACTCATTACATGTGGATTTTTTTCTTAAACGGTCTATTAACGGTTTTACCTGTTGTATTAACTATTGCTTTATTCAATTTTTCTATACGTGTTTTACAAGGTTGGTTAAAACCAATTTACAATCTTGAACCTGAGTTTTTGCAAGCAATTCCATTCTCAGAAATTATTCTTACGATTATTTTAATTTTTGCTATCGGCACGCTTATTAAATTGTTTTTACTCGAACCGCTTTGGCACAGCATTGAAAAATTGTTAATGCAAATTCCATTATTTAGAACGGTATATTCTGGTATTAAACAGTTGGTTCATGCAATTAATCCGCAAGATAACGTATCATTTAAAAAAGTTGTGATTATTGAATTTCCACGCGCTGGCCTTTATAGTATTGGGTTTTTAACCAGTGAACTGCCTGCTTATCTTTCACCAATTACTAATCAACGCTTTTTTAATATTTTTATTCCAACGACACCAAATCCTACCAGTGGCTTTTTTATTATGGCCCAGGAAAAAGATATTTTAATAACTGAACTGAGTCGTCAAGAAGCTATGACTATGATTATTTCTGGGGGTATAATTACCCCTGACACTGTAAATAAAAATGGTACTTACCAAGGACAATAATAATTAAAGTAAACCATCTTCTATTTGCCTTCTGACTTCAAACGGCAATGCTGTTTTTATGTTAAACGCCCTAGTCTTGCATCTTACTGCAGAATTTGGGTCATTATTTTTCTGATATTGTATCTCTTTTGTTTGCATGCATTGAATGCGATTTGCTACCCACATGTGATCATTTTGACATTTAAATGTGTAATTAATTCGGCAAAGCGTATTAACTCTCCGCAAGTTACACATGCTTTTTGTTTTAGTTTCTGGCCTAAATTAGCCATAATTAATTGCCCTAATTCTAGATTTACTTTCCCTTGATACAATGGCAATTGCAGTTGTATACGTTCAAGTAATAATTCTTGCAATGATTGGTACTCATTCACAGCTCTAGATGATACAAAAATAAACAATACTGCCCATAGTAACTTCATACATTACCTCAGAATAGAAATAAGGGATTACCTTTACCTAAGCAACTTGAAAATTTGTTTGCAAAGAAATTATGAATTAAAAAAGGAATGGTAAAACAATTCTAGGCCATACTCTGGACCACCATTTTTCAATGCATGATCAAGAGAATATAACTGATTATGGGCAGTCACCAATTTTGAGGGTGAATGCCTCTTCCAATCTTTTTGTAAGAATGAAAATGGAAGACGATAACCAATTTTTTTAGCTTCTAATTGATTATTATGCTGCAAATAATTAAGAGCAAAGTGGGCACGCCACGTTTGCTCTGACCAATACGTAACCCAAAAAGTTTCTGGGTACGAAGGCCCAATTTCTTTCCAATACATAAAGAACAGTTGTGAATCACGCGCAAAAAAGAATTGGCTCAAGGTGAAAAGTGACGAGTCTTGAAGAAATATTTTTGAAAGCCAGGTATCAATAAACTCCGCGCCTGAAGATCCGGCACATTTGAGGTACCACAACAATACACATGCTTGATCGAGAGTAATATGCTCAAATTGTTTGAATATAGTAGGAATCAATGTGGCAATGCGTGTGGGTAATGAAACTTGAACAAACCGCGCCAATAACATAAATAATTTTTTATCAACATGTTCAGGAATATCAACTTGCATCCGAGTAAAATCTTTTGGTATGGCATATTCCCGTGTTGCATAAAGTACGACTGAATGCGGACCCGAATATGTTGATAACGCTCCAACTAAGACTTGTTGTTTTTTACGATCAAGATCATCTAATGAACAACTGGACCAATACAATAACGAGCTACCCAAAAATGATGTTTGTAACTGAGATAAAATATCAGATAATTCTTGTTCTTTAAAATCAACCGTTTGCATGCTCACTTCAAGCTGCCTGAGGCGACTACGAACATAGGAAAAAAATAAAATAGGAATATCTGCAGGTGTAGTAAACCACCATACGTGCGACATCCCTATCCAAGACTCATTGGCTTGAGTTAAAAATTCTTCAAAAGAATATGTTTGTTTCATGAGGCTAAACGGTACCGAGTACTATGAGGTATTGTAGTAATATTTGGTTCTGTAACTAGAATATCCGATTGCTTACACCTTTGCAAAAGATCTTGTGCACCATAGATAGCAAATAGACATACTTCTTGAAGCACCGACCATTCGACCGCTTGTTTTTCTGATGTGCCTTGCACTTCTACAATACCACCTGATTTTGTAATCACAAAATTGTAATCAGCATCAACAGTATTGTCTTCTGCACAATCAAGATCAAGTAATGGTTGACCATTTTTAAGACCAACTGAAACTGCCGCGATAGGTTCTAATAATGGTGATGTATCAATTATTTTTAATGACAACCACTTTTGAACTGCTTGTTCCAAGGCAAGATACGCTCCGGTAATACATGCAGTACGAGTGCCTCCATCAGCTTGCAAGACATCGCAATCAATCATAATAGTTCGCTCGCCAATAGCATCTAGATTTACTGCTGCGCGTAACGACCTACCAATTAATCGCGATATCTCTACTGACCTACCATTGCGCGAAGCTGATGACAGTTCCCGCGGTGTTCGATTAGTAGTTGATACAGGCAGCATCGCATATTCAGCTGTTAACCAGCCTGTTTTTTTGCCTTTAAGAAACGTTGGTACAGTTTGTTGTAATGTTACTGCACATAATACTTTTGTTTTGCCAAGCTCAAATAATACTGAACCTGCCGCATACTCAAAAATATCATACGTAATACGCATGGTGCGTAACTGATCACAACGACGACCATCTACCCGCATGATGGATTGATGCATAACGATTTACCAGTGCCACTGATCAATAGGTGATTATTCAATAATTCTTAGACGTACTCTACCATTTGTTTCATCATAATCTAATACTTCAACCTTAACGACGCTATCAGCTTTGTAATCATTCACAAAAGTACGTTGTTTTGCTTGTGGTATGTTTGAAACGTGAACTAAGCCATCAAGGCCTGGAACCAATTCAACAAAGATGCCAAATTCAGCATGTCTGCGAACCTTACCTTCATAAATCATACCTTTTTCAATTTGACCTGACAGTGTACGAACCCAGTTAACCGCGCCTTCTAGATCAGCGTTAGGTCCACCGAAGATTTTAACCGTACCATCAGATTCAATATCGATTGTGGTTTTAGTTTTTTCAATGATTTCACGAATAACTTTACCGCCAGTTCCAATAACAGCACCAATTTTATCAGTATTGATTTTGAATGTTACCAACTTAGGTACTAAATCAGAAAGTTCAGGATTAGGAGCAGTCATCACTTTTCTCATTTCACCCAAGATATGTAAACGACCTTGGCGTGCTTGAGAAAGTGCTTTAACAAATATGTCTCGGCTTAAACCACCCTTATATTTAACATCCATTTGAATTGCAGTAATACCGTTGTCAGTACCAGCAACTTTAAAGTCCATTAAACCAAAGGCGTCTTCAAATCCTGAGATGTCTGTAAGAACTACAAAATCATTCTTTAGACTCTTAAGCAAGCCCATAGCAACACCACTTACCATTTTAGTAACTGGCACGCCACCTTGCATTAAGGCCATAGTTGAACCGCATACGGTTGCCATTGATGTAGAACCGTCTGATTCTAACATGTCTGCAACAATACGTATGGTATAAGGGAATGCTTCTTTAGAAGGTAATACGCGGCGAATAGCTGAAGCTGCTAAATGTCCGTGACCAACTTCACGTCGACCAGGTCCGCGCATTGGACGAACTTCACCTACAGAAAATGGAGGGAAGTTATAATGCAACATAAAATGTCCGTCATTTGCTGCATCTTCGTCCATGATAGTTTCGATACGTTGTTCATCTTGACCACCACCCAATGTAACACTCACCAATGCTTGCGTTCTACCGCGAGTAAACATTGCAGAGCCATGAGTAAATGGTAATAAACCAACGTCAATAGAAATAGGACGCACTTGATCAAATGCACGACCGTCGATACGACGTTGCTTAGTGAAAATCATTTCATTAAGTTTAAGTGTTCGTGCTTGTTCAAGAACATACTCAATCATAGATACTGAGATCTTATTTTGAGTTATTTCTTCGTCATATTTCTTTAAAAACTCTTCAGATAATTCTTTAGCATATTTATTGCGTTCCACCTTGTCTTCAATGAACATTTTTTGTACAAGGGGTTCTGTTAGAAATTCGTCAGCACGTTTTTGCCACGTTGCCCAATCAAAGGTAGTGCTTGGAGCTTCTTTAGCTACGCCTACTTCTTTGATGATTTCTTCTTGCCATTCAACTAAACGCTTGATGATATCGTGCGCTTTAAACATAACATCTACAAATTCATCTTCAGAAATTTCGCTTGCTGATCCTTCAACCATGCAAACGCCTTCTTTGTCTCCGGCAACAATAATACGAACATCTGATTTTAAGGCATCGTTGTAAAGTGGATTAAACACCCATTTACCGTCGACACGGCCAATTTCAACAATACCAACAGGTCCTAAGAATGGAATTTTTGAGATACAAAGCGCTAACGATGTTGCAAGCAATCCTAAGGTTCCCGGGATATGCTCTTTATCAACAGAGTATACATTAGAAACGATCTGTACTTGATCAAAATAGTTCGCTGGGAAAAGTGGGCGAACGGTACGGTCAATTAATCGACTAGTTAAAACTTCTCTATCAGTCGCTTTACCTTCGCGCTTATAGTAACCACCCGGTATTTTACCTGCAGCTGAAAACAGCTCGCGGTATTCTATAGTGAGGGGTAAAAAACCAGGAAAATCTTTAGACGCAGCTGATACGGCTGTTGCAAGAACAACAGTACCACCTTGGCGAAACCAAACAGCACCGTCTGCTTGACGTGCTACTTTTCCTATTTGGACTTCAAAATTAAACTCAGGCAAGCGGAATGTTTTAACCATTGGAACCTTATTGTATACCTATAAAATCGTTTACGTTATACCAACTATTCGACAATTAACTTTAATAGCGAAGCCCGAGTTTTTCAACTGTTGGTTGGTATTGGCTTTTATTTGTTTCTTGTAAGTAACGGAGCAATTTTTTACGTTGCGCTACTAATTTAAGAAGACCGCGCTTACAAGAAAAATCTTTAGCATTAATTTTTAAATGACCCGTCAAATCTGCAATACGTGCTGTTAACAAGGCAAGCTGAACTTGTGTTGAACCTGTATCTGAATCACTTAGAGCCCATTTTTTAACTACTTGTGCTTTTTCTTCTTTTGTAAATGACATAGGAACTAACCTTACAATATATGCATTAAATTTCTTCTATAGATCTATTATACAGTATAACTATAACAGATCCACTAAACATTTCATCTGGTAGGCGCGAGCGGGATTGAACCGCTGGCCCTTGCTACGTCAAAGCAATGCTCTACCACTGAGCTACGCGCCTACGCAATTTCTTTATACTTGGGCCTCATAAGACCGTTCTTTAAGCTCTTCGTGTTGAGCTTCACGCTCTAAATCTGAAATACCGTCGCCCAGGTATTTATCCCTGAATGAAGGTATACCGGTACCCGCAGGTATCAGCTTACCAACGATAACGTTTTCTTTCAGACCGTACAGATGGTCAACTTGGCCAGAAATAGCCGCTTCTGCAAGAATACGTGTAGTTTCTTGGAATGAAGCTGCTGAAATCCAACTTTCAGTACCTAATGACGCTTGAGTGATACCCATAAGCACTGGCTTAGCTGATGCTCCACGTTTACCTTCAGCACGCAATGCACTGTTAACCATTTGATAATGAACACGATCAATACGATCACTAATCAAAAAGTCTGAATCGCCCGGTTCAATAATACGTACTTTACGCATCATCTGACGAACAATCAGCTCGATATGTTTATCGTTAATATCAATGCCTTGTAAACGGTAAATTTCTTGAATCTGATCAACTAAGTAACGTTGAACAATATCAGGCCCCAAGATTCGCAACATATCGTGCAATACTGGTAGTCCTGAAGTTAATTGGTCACCCGCACTTACTCGATCACCATTTACAACAGTTATTTGTTTACCGCGAGGAACGAAATAATCGAATGTTTGTGCACCGTTTATAACGCTTAACTTGCGCAACCCGCGATGCAATCCGCCCATAACAACTTCGCCTTCTACATCAGCTAAGATTGCAGGATCTTTTGGCATACGAGCTTCAAACAACTCAGCAATTCGAGGTAGGCCCCCGGTAATATCTTTTGTTTTTGATACTGCGCGAGGAACTTTCACCAATACATCACCGATCTGAACCGGTTGATCTTCTGTTACCATGAGGTATGAACCAGCAGGTAGATAATACATAAACGGCTCTGCATCTTCATGAATAACAATGCTTAATGCTGGCTGATATTTTTCGCTTCGGTGATCAAGAACAATATTGTTTGATTTATTTGTTGCTTCATCAAAGCGCTCTTGAACTGTTACGTTTTCAATTAAGTCAACGTATGAAACAGTACCTGCACGTTCAGTCAGAAGAACTTTGCTGTTCGGATCCCACTCAACCAACTTAGTACCAATTTTAACCGCTTGTTTATCATTCACGTATAAATGTGAACCATATTCAAGGTCGTGGCGCTGTAATTCACGGCCATCCGGGGAAACAATTACTAAACGAGCTTTACGGCTCATAACTAATTGTTGACCGAGGCGGTTCTTAACAGTTCTTACTCCACGAAGTTCAACAATACCATCGTATTTTGCAACGAAGTATGGTTGTTCAGTAAGACCACTTGCAGTACCCCCGATGTGGAAGGTTCTCATGGTAAGCTGTGTACCAGGTTCACCAATTGATTGTGCTGCAATAATACCTACTGTGTTACCAGTAACTACTGTTGCACCCTTAGATAAGTCGAATCCATAGCATTTAGCACACACACCATGTTTTGCTTGGCATGAAAGCACAGAACGTGCTTTAAGGCTCGAAACTGCTGAATCAGCTAACCTAGGAACATCTTCACGAGTGATGATTTGACCTTGTTTGAACAACAATTCGCCGGTAATTGGATCTTTAATATCTGCAGCAACTGTTCTACCAAAAACACGATTTGCTAATTGATAGATTACGTCACCTGATTCTTTTAAATCTTCAATATCGATGTACCCAAGCGTCTTACAATCGTCGATAGTGACTACAACATCTTGTGCAACATCAACTAAACGACGAGTTAAATAACCTGAGTTTGCTGTTTTAAGCGCCGTATCGGCTTGACCTTTACGAGCACCGTGGGTAGAAATGAAGTATTCAAACACACTTAAACCATCTTTGAAGTTGGTCTTGACCGGTGTTTCCATAATTTCACCATTCGGTCGTGCCATCATACCTCTCATACCCACCAACTGCTTAATTTGATCCTTGGAACCACGTGCTCCTGAATCAAGCATCATGAAGATTGGATTGAACGGCTTGTTCAATTTGTCTTTATTGCTGAACGCAGTTTTGTCTTGAGTTTCAAGCTCTTTGGTCATCTCGCTTGCAACGTCTGCAGTAGCGTGACCCCAAATGCTAATAACTTTGTTGTAACGCTCACCGTTGGTAATAACACCATCCATGTAAAGCTTTTCAACTTTTTCGACTTCTTTGTCAGCTTTTAAAATAATTTCATCTTTACGATGTGGAACTACCAAGTCTTCGATTGAGAATGAAATACCACCAAGCGTTGAGTAATAGAAACCAAGCTTCTTGATCTTATCAAGACTCTTAACAGTTTCAGTATTACCAAAACGGTAGTAAATGCGCTCAACCAATTTAACAAGGTCGCTCTTTTTCATTACTTTATTTACCCATTGGAAATCAGATCCGTGCGGTAATCCGTCAAAGAGTATTACACGACCAACGCTGGTTTCAACCATCTCACCGCCCTCTAGACGAAGTGAAATCATCGCATGTAATTCTACTTGACCGCATTGGAATGCAGTAACTAATTCAGATAAGCTTGAGAATTTAATTCCTTCACCCATAGAACCTTGGCGAACCTTAGTCATATAGTGCAATCCAAGAACCATATCCTGTGATGGAACAGTTGTCGGACGGCCATTTGAAGGAGCTAGAATGTTCTTAGTAGATAAAATCAATTCTCGACATTCTTCCTGCGCTCTTTTACTGAGTGGTAAGTGAACAGCCATTTGGTCACCATCGAAATCCGCATTAAACGAGGCACAAACGAGCGGGTGAATCTTAATAGCTTTACCATCAACTAAGATTGGGAAGAATGCTTGAATACCAAGTCTGTGTAGTGTTGGTGCACGGTTTAATAGAACCGGACGGTCTTTTACAACATGTTCCAATACATCCCAAACTTCAGGTGATAACTCTTCAACCATGCGTTTTGCAACACGTAAGTTAGGAGCTATTTCTCGATCTAATAATCCTGCAAAAATATATGGCTTGAATAATTCAAGTGCCATAATCTTTGGTAATCCGCATTGATCCATTTTTAATTCTGGATCAACAACGATAACTGAACGACCTGAGTAGTCAACACGACGACCAAGTAAGTTTTGACGGAATCGACCTTGCTTACCACGTAACATTTCACTTAATGATTTAAGTGCACGACGGTTTGATCCGCGAACAGGTTGGCCACGACGACCATTATCAATCAACGCGTCAACAGCTTCTTGAAGCATGCGTTTTTCGTTCTTGATAATAACTGACGGTGCTTCGATTTCGATCAATCGTTGTAAACGAATGTTACGGTTTAACAGACGACGATATAATTCGTTTAAGTCAGAACTTGCAAAACGACCACCTTCCAATGGTACTAACGGACGTAAATCAGGCGGTAAAACCGGCAATACTGATAATATCATCCATTCAGGACGAAGGTTGCCCTGCAGTAATCCTGAGACAACTTTAATACGACGCATAATTTTATGACGAATCGCAACTGAAGATGTCTTCTTATATTCTTCTTCTAAATGAACTATTTCTGACTTAAGATCCATGAGTGATAAAACGCTACGAACTGCTTCTGCACCCGTTTGCCCTCTAAACTCAAAATCTTCAGGATGTGCATCAATATAATTTTCATATTCAAGATTGCTCAAAAGAGTTTTTCTTGGATATGGAGATCTTCCTTGATGAATCGACATGTACGCATCAAAATAGATAACACGCTCAAGGTCTTTAACCGGCATATCTAAAATTAATCCTAGATAACTTGGAATACCCTTGAGGTACCAAATATGGCACACCGGTGAAACAAGCTCAATGTGACCCATACGTTCACGACGAACGCGTGCTTGAATTACCTCAACGCCACATTTTTCGCAAGTAACACCACGGTGTTTCATACGCTTATATTTACCACAGTTACATTCCCAATCCTTAACAGGACCAAAAATTCGCGCACAGAACAATCCGTCGCGCTCTGGTTTAAGCGTACGATAGTTAATCGTTTCTATTTTCTTAACTTCACCATACGATAACGATTTAACTTTATCCGGTGAAGCCAACCCAATTCGCATTGCATTGAATTGAGTTGTATTGATATATTCCCTAAACCGCTCTAACATTCGATTATTCATTGACCGACTCCTTGCCACTCTTGAATAAATCTACTTGCAACCCCAAGCTTTGTAATTCTTTGATGAGAACGTTGAATGATTCTGGTACACCTGGTTCCGGTACGTCTTCGCCACGAATAATAGCTTCGTATGCTTTATGACGACCTGCAACATCATCTGACTTATACGTTAACATTTCTTGTAACGTATAGGCTGCACCATATGCTTCTAACGCCCAAACTTCCATTTCACCTAAACGCTGACCACCAAGCTGCGCTTTACCACCCAACGGCTGTTGAGTAACAAGTGAGTATGGTCCAACGGAACGTGCGTGTAACTTATCATCGACCATGTGGTTCAATTTCATAACGTAAATAGAACCTACCGTTACCGGCTGATCAAATGTTTGTCCTGTTCTGCCATCATGTAATTTATAAGAACCTGATTCAGGTAATCCTAATTCAGTGAGTAATGGACGAATGTCTGATTCAAATTGTGCACCATCAAAGACTGGCGTCTTGAAGAATACACCTTCTTTGGCAGTTGTTTTTGCCAATGCGATAATTCCATCTTTGCCATATGACTTATCGTATGCATCAATTAAATCATCACCGTAATAAAGCTTAAGTGCTTTTTTAACTTCTGCATATCCAGATGTGTCAAGCAATTCTTGAATTTTAATGCCCATTTGGCGTCCAGCTGAACCCAAAATGGTTTCAAGAATTTGACCTACGTTCATACGTGAAGGAACACCTAATGGATTTAATACGATATCAACGGAAGTACCATCTGCTAGATACGGCATATCTTCACGAGGGATGATGCAAGACACCACACCTTTGTTTCCGTGACGACCTGCAACTTTATCACCGATAGCAACCGTACGTTTCATTGCAATGTATACTTTAACCGTTTTAATTACACCTGAAGGAAGTACATCACCCTTTTTCAAGCGGTTGATGCGTTCTTCTTTCAAGCCGGCAAGAATTCGTACTTGGTTGTCGTATGAATCTTTAAGATGCTTGATAATATCATTGATTTCTTTGCTTGATACTTTTAAATCGAGCAATTCATTCAATGGTAATGATTTCATTTTTTCTGCATCAAATGAACCAGTGGTAACTGCTTTTTTAGAAGCTGAAGCTGTTGCTTTTTGATCACGCAATTCTTTGACTGCCTTTTCACAAAGCATTACTTCAAGGTACTTAACGTGATCAATGAAATCTCTTTCAACACGGTCGATTTGTTTTGTAACTTCGTCACGGTAACGTTTATCTTTACGCACACCGCTACGAGAGAAGATTTTCACGTCAACAATAGTACCTTCAATTCCAGGTGGTACTCTCAATGAGGTATCACGAACTTCACGTGATTTTTCACCAAAGATTGCTCGTAATAACTTTTCTTCAGGTGAATATTGAATATCACCTTTCAAAGTTACTTTACCTACTAAAATGTCCCCGGGCTTCACACGTGTACCAATACGTACAATACCGTCTTCATCAAGACCGGCAAGCATCGTTTCACTCACGTTTGGAATATCTCGGGTAATTTCTTCAGGCCCAAGCTTAGTATCACGTGCTTCTGCAATATACTCATCTATGTGGACAGAAGTTAGAACGTCATCAGACACTAATCGCTTACTTAAAACAATCGCATCTTCATAGTTGTAACCATGCCATGGCATAAATGCTACTAAGAGGTTTGCACCCAATGCCAATTCACCATTATTAATTGCTGAACCATTGGTTAAAATATCACCGGCATTAACTCTGTCACCAACTGTGACGATAGGAGTATGATGAATCCAAGTACTATAGCTTGAACGTTGGAATTTGCGTAAATGATAGGTATCAATACCGCTTGAAATCCAGTCATCTAAGTTCTTAAACTCATCTTCAAATGCGCTAATAATTATTTTTTCTGATGACACATAATCAACAATACCTGCACGCTTGGAAACTATAACACCGCCAGAAGCCTTAACGATTTCTTTTTCCATACCTGTACCAACGATTGGTGCAGTAGTAAGAATAAGAGGAACAGCTTGACGTTGCATGTTTGCACCCATAAGCGCACGAGATGCGTCGTCGTGCTCTAAGAATGGAATCAATGCTGAAGAAACTGAAACGAGCTGCTTTGATGACAAGTCAACATAGTTTACTTTTTCATCATCAACATAAAGGTAGTTATCTTGGTGACGAGCAAACACTTTGCCTTCAACTAATTTATTACCTTCTTTTACTGCATCAGCTTGAGCAATATATTGATCTGCTTCAGCAAATGCATCTAAGAATACAACTTCGTCTTTAATTTTACCTTTAACAACCGGACGATATGCCGTTTCGATAAATCCTAAATCGTTCACCATTGCATAGGTTGCAAGTGATGAAATTAGACCAACGGTCTGACCTTCAGGAGTTTCGATAGGACAAATTCTACCATAGTGAGAGGTGTGAACGTCACGAATTTCGTACGTTGCACGGTCTTTTAACACACCACCGGGCCCAAGAGCAGATAAACGACGTTTATGTGCAATTTCAGCTAATGGATTGGTTTGGTCCATGAATTGAGATAATTGACCTAACCCAAAGAATTCGCGCATTACAGCACTGAGCGGCTTAACGTTAAGAAAATCTTGAGGCATTAACGCGCCATGAGGTTCTTGCATTCTGAAGCGTTCACGAATGATTCGTTCAATACGTAAGAAACCGATGTACACTTGGTTGGTCAATAATTCACCAACTAAACGCACACGTCGGTTACCCAGGTGATCGATATCATCCAATTCACCTTCACCACGCTCACGTAAGTTAACTAAGTAGCGAACGGTAGCAATAATATCATCTTTAGTAAGTACTAATGTATTTTCTGGTACAGAAAGACCAAGCTTTCTGTTCATTCTAATACGACCTACTCGAGTGAGATCATAGAAGCGACCATTGAAGAACAAGTTCTCAAGACGCTCTTTCATTTCCTTAACAGTTGAACTGTCGCCAGGCCAGATTTTGCTATGTAAATCTTTCAACGCATCGTCTTCGTTCATGCTACGATCTTGAGTTAAGGTCATTGCAATAGTCGGTTGGAATACGTATCCAGAAGATTGAATTAATTCAAACTCAATTGATTTGAAACGTTTAAATAAATCTAAATGTAATTCAGAAAGTTCTTGCCCTTGCTCAACTAAAATTTCACCAGTATCAGGATCTATTAAGTCTTTTGCAAACACGCGACTTAATAAAGTCGGTTGTTTAACAGAAAGCTTGTCGACTCCTGCTTTATGAAGCTGGGAAATAGTTTCTTTGCTGATACGTTGACCCAGGAATGACTTTTCGTCTTTTTCAGAAAGCATTCCTTTTTCGATACGACGACCGATAAGAGAGGCATCAACTGTTTGGAAAAACTCACCTTTTTCAAAATGAATTTTGTCAGCAGCATAGAACAATGAAATAATTTGATCTCGCGGAACGCCTAATGCTTGCAGAAACGTAGTGATGAGGAGTTTTTTCTTTTTATCAATACGAACATACAAGTAATCGTTGCTATCAAATTCAAAATCGATCCATGAACCACGCATAGGAATAATACGCGCTAGGTAATATGGACGACCACGGAAATCTTTAACTTTTTTACTTTGTGAAAATACAACACCTGGAGAACGATGTAATTGGCTCACAATTACTCGGTCAACACCATTAATTAAGAATGTACCAAGATTTCCGACTTTAAATCTTCCGTTACCGTCGTCATATAAATCGACCATAACTGGAATATCTGCAAAGAAGATATCTTGCTCTTTAATATCATGGATTATTTTCTTGCCTGCTTCGTCTAATGACCAACTAATAAGCTGCATCTTAGCTTTAAGTGGCATAGAGAATGTTTGACCACTTGCACGGCACTCATCCAATGTCATAGGTAACTGAATGTTAACTCTAGAAAGACAGTTTGGACAAGATTTGTAGCGAGCATTTTTTTTATTACAATGCGGACAAGAAAGATCTGCACTCAGACGAGAACAACCTGATTTCTTACACGATGAACAAGCCCAGGTATAACGATTTTCAATACCGGTTAATTTACCGCACGTACAAGCCCAAGAACCAAGTTCATAGCTTACGTATTGCAATGAAAGCTTATCGTTATAATCTATAGGGAAAATATCACGAAATACTTTCTCAAGACCAATTGGCTTTCGTTCATCAGGTAAATAATCAAGCTGCACAAAATCATTGAATGATGATGATTGGATTTCAATAAGATTAGGAACAGGAACGATGTCCTGAATCTTACCGAACGATCGGCGAATATTGCTTTTTTCCAAGTGCAACTGGGACATTAAGCCACTCCTCACTATTAGCAAATGCTAGCACATTAATATCATTTAATCGTCATACAATACGATGAAACCCCCCTCGCGCTTTACATACATTCGTATGCTGAAACAATTGCGAGCGGGGTCAGTGTAGCAGGATCTGCTTTTAATCGGCAGATCCTGATTAACTGCGTGGGAGTTACCCACTAAGTTTATAAAAGAAGGTTACGCTAATTCTACTTTAGCGCCTGCAGCTTCTAATGTTTCTTTCATCTTCTTAGCATCATCTTTTGAAGCAGATTCAACTAAAACTGTTGGTGCTTCATCTACAGCCTTCTTTGCATCAGTCAAACTGAGAGGTGTAACAGTACGTAACGCTTTGATCACGTTAATCTTGTTTGCACCAACTTCTTTTAATGTAACTTTAAATGCAGTCTTTTCTTCAGCTACTGGAGCTGCTGCCCCTGATGCTGGCGCGCCTGCACCAAAAGAAATATCACTTACGTTAAACTTAGTTTTGATACCGTCAATAAAGTCTGACAGTTCGATAACTGACATATTACCAATTTGTTCAATCAGTTGTTCGAATGATTTAGCTGACATAGCATTTCCCCATACATATGATAAAAATCAATTTTAATTACCCTAAACAGGATCCTAAATTACCGTTACGCTACCGGTTGCTCTGCTGCAGGAGCAGCTGTTGCCTCAGAAGGTTCACTTTGAGAAGGTTCGCTTCTTTGTTTATGAATTTCTTTAAGCACTGCAACGAACATGTACATAGGCAATTGAAGCGTTCCGCACAATTGAGCCAATAGAACTTCACGTGAAGGCAAGCTAGCGATCTTTGTAATGTGTGTTTGATCAACTATTTTGCTTTCCATGCATCCGGCAACAATTTTTAGCGCGTTGTTTTTCTTAGAAAACTCATGCAATACTTTTGCAATTGCAGAAGAATCTTTAGTTGCGAAAACCAACCCTATTTGTTCTTTAAAAAATGGAGCTAGATCTTGCGCTGGCAAACCTTTAGATGCAAGCTTCATCAAACGACCCTTAGCTACTTTTAGCTTTGCGCCTTGTGTACGAAGTTGCTTGCGTAAGGTTTGCATTTGAGCAACGCTTAGACCTTTAAAGCTCACTATAAACGATGCATCACTGGCTGATAGCCCATTTTTTAAGAGTTCAATAACTTCAACTTTATCTTGTCGATTCATATCGTTTACCTCTTAATTATGCTAGCAATACTTCATCAGTATTGACTTGAACGCCAACACCCATGGTAGATGCAATAGTTACTTTTTTAATAAATTTGCCTTTGGATGATGAAGGCTTAACGCTAGCAAGCGCTTTAATAAAGGTTGTTAAGTTCTCACGAAGCTTGCTTGCATCAAATGAAACTGAACCTATAGTAAAGTGCACAAGACCGCTTTTATCGTTCTTAAAGAACAGACGACCTTTTTTCAAATCCTTAACAATTTCTTGAACATCAAAGGTAACGGTCCCTAATTTTTTATTTGGAAGCAAACCACGAGGTCCGAGTAATTTTGCAAGTTTACCAACCATACCCATAAGGTCTGGAGTGGCTACTGCATAATCAAACTCTAGCCAACCGCCGTTAATTTTTTCTACCAAATCATCAGTTCCGATCACATCAGCACCAGCTTTTTTAGCTTCGTCTGCGTATTCACCTTTTGCAAATACAATAATTCTTGGCGCTACACCTTTAGAGAAAGGTAATACCAATGAACCACGAACTGCTTGCTCACCTTGAGTTGGATCGATACCCAAATTCACGTGAACGTCTACAGTTTCGTCGAATTTTGCATATGCAAGTTCTTTTACTTTAGCTAATGCTTGATCGACCAAAAGGACTTCGCCTCTCACTCGTTTTTTATCAGCATTAATATATTTTTTACCGTGCTTAGACATTTCGTGTACCTACCAATTAATCTACAACCTTAACACCCATGCTACGCGCACTACCTGCTACAATTTTCTTTGCTTGCTCTATATCAACAGCATTCAAATCAGGAAGCTTAACCTTGGCTACTTCTTCGATATCTTTCCAAGAAATAGTTCCAACGATGTCTGTATTAGGCTTTGCAGAACCTTTTGCCAAGTTGATGCGTTTTTTAATTAATTCTGTAGTTGGTGGCGTTTTGATTATAAATATAAATGTTTTGTCTGTATAAACCGTAACTACTACTGGAACTGTTTGGCCTTTCAGGGATGCTGTTTGAGCATTAAATTGCTTACAGAATTCCATGATGTTTACTTGTTGTTGACCAAGAGCAGAACCAACCGGCGGAGCTGGCGTTGCCGCGCCTCCGGGGATTTGTAACTTAATCTGAGCTTTAACTTGCTTTGACATATGCGCAACCTATATGACTACTGTTTTACTTGATTGAAGTCCAATTCTACGGGCGTCATTCGACCAAAGATGCTAACCATAACAGTTAAGCGATCATTTTCTTGGTCTACCTTATCAATAAGGCCAACAAACCCTGCAAACGGACCCTCTTTGATCTCAACTTCACTACCTATTACAAACTCGACTTTTTCAGCTGAGACTTTGACTTCGCCTTTCATTTGCGAAATAACACGCTCAATCTCTCGTTTTGCAAGAGGTACCGGCTCTTTACCGCCCAAGAAGCGAATCACGCGCGGGTTTTTTTGAACCAAACGCATTGACTCTGGAGCAACAGCCATTTCTATAAGCATGTATCCGGGAAACAGCTGCTCGTCTTGCACTTGATCAGCATCGAAAAAGTGTTTTAACTTCGCAGAAGGAATCAAGATTTCGCCGAAGTAATCTTGCAAACTCTCTTCTTCAATTCGCTTTTGCAAATCGGCCTTCACCTGATTTTCATATCCAGCGTAAAGCTGAACGACATACCAACGCTTCATGCGTATTTTCCTAAACTTACCCCGATATTAGCTGAGTCCGTATTTTTGGAATACAAAACTAGCCAATTGGGAAAATATAAAATCTAAACCGCCTAAATAGATCCCAAATACCAATACTAACAAAAGAACGACTATGGTTGAGCCGACCCACTCTTCATATGAGGGCCAAACTACTTTACCTAGTTCAACTTTTACTTCTGCTAGAAATTGACCGAAACTTGTCATTGCTATATCCGTTTTTTTAGATCTGTGGTTTGGCAGGCCAGGAGGGATTTGAACCCCCAACCATCAGATTTGGAGTCTGCTGCTCTACCGTTGGAGCTACTGGCCTAACAAATAGCTATTTTGTTTCTTTGTGTTGCGTATGCGCACGGCACCGTGAGCAAAACTTTTTTAAAGCCAAAGACCCAATTGATCGCTTTTTAGCAACCACTTGGGTGTAATTACGCTCTTTGCACTGCCCGCAAGCTAAATGTGAAGTAACTCTATTTTTTGCCATATTGTCTCAACGCAGTTTAAAAAGCCCTATAATTTGTTATCTGATTTTTACCTTATGGAGCCCGCGACCGGGATTGAACCGGTGGCCTCTTCCTTACCAAGGAAGTGCTCTACCACTGAGCTACGTGGGCAATTTCCTATATAGGTTAGATTAAAAAATCTAAAATGACAACTTAATTTTGCGTAAAACGTGATATAACGGATGAGATAAAAATGGAGCTGGTGACAGGATTTGAACCCGTGACCTACTGATTACAAATCAGTTGCTCTACCAACTGAGCTA
>Ga0105047_10003489_pt1 | contig 27693 bp, 21 predicted proteins | sample MAT04_FD_78384 | JGI IMG/M metagenome (GOLD analysis project Ga0105047, IMG submission 78384) | Freshwater microbial communities from Lake Fryxell liftoff mats and glacier meltwater in Antarctica - MAT-04 (megahit assembly) | ecosystem: Environmental > Aquatic > Freshwater > Ice > Liftoff... | reverse complement strand
TTTGTTTCGGCTGCGACGTCGGGCGTGCCCGCCCACCAGCGTCGTACTCGCACACCGAATAGCCGCGTCATCAACTTCAAATGGCCGATGATCGTGCGCACCGTCTTCATCTTCGATCGGCCGAGCATGCGTACTTCGAGCGTGGCCGGGAATTCGACGACCTTCGACCCTTGCAGGTCGAGCCGGCCGAGCATCTCGGCAATGCCGAGGTAGCCGTTCTGGGTAATGGTCAGGTCGGTGATGGCGCGGCGACGGTAGACGCGAAAGCAACTGGTGTAGGTGAAGAGCTTCTGCCGCAACACCCGGCGATAAAGCCACGACGCGGACTTCGAGAGCTTCAGCCGCCAGCCGGGAACATTTCTGACCTGCCCCTTTGGGTGATAGGGCGAGGCGGTGACGAGGTCGACGCCTGGTTCCAGCAGCGGGATCATGTTCGCCAGTTCGTGCGGGTCGTACGTGCAATCGCAATCCATCGAACAGACGATCTCGGTGCGAGCATGGCGCAGCCCGGTCAGGATCGCCGCCGCCACTCCGTGGTTCGCATTGTGCTGAATCAGTTCGAATCCCGGCTTGCCGCCAAAGGTCTTCTTCATCCCTTCCCAGGTGGCGTCCTTGCTGCCATCGTCAACGAGGATGAATGTTGGCTCATACTGATTCGCGAGTTGTTTCTCGACACTGGCGAGCGTGTTGGCCAGATACGGCAGGATGAGTTCTTCGTTGTAACAAGGGATGACGATCGAAACAGGCGTCTTCGTCGCTGATTCCGGGGCCGACTCGACGACGCCTGGTTGCCATAGTCGAGGCGTAAGCCGGGGAGCCGCGTCCGTCCTGGGCGTGAGCGAGAGACCCAGGTAGTCAGCCGCAGTGGTGAACGAGTAACGCTGGAAGAAGTACTCGAGATAGCCTTCCATCTTGTGCAGGTTGCGATAATGTCGCATTCTCGTGAGCCAACCGCCCGCGGTGATCTTCGGCTGCTCCGGATCGAGTTCCCAGACGTGGAAATAGACCACCAGCGGCGCCGCCACTTTCTGGTCCCAGTTGGCGACCGCCCGGCGGATGAGAAAGGCTGGCAACTGGCGGAAGTAATTTCCACCCGCGATCGGCACTTGCATCCCGAGGATCCGGCTGGTCGAGATCGGCAGTTCGCGAATGACCCGCTCGCCGGCTCGATGTTCATGCAATTCGCGGCGGAACGGCTCCTTGGCGAAGGTCCGGCCGATCGGCGCGATGCTTGAATCGTACTCGAAGCCGAGCTCGGCCAGGGCGTCGAGAGCCCACAGATCCGATTCGCGGAACCATTCATGCGCGACGCGGTAGCCCACAACACGCTGCGCGCTCGCTGATTCCAAGGCCTCGCGTGAACGCAGGCAATCTTCCTTGAACTCCGCCGGCGTCATCTGCCGGATGCCGCGATGATAGTAGCCCTTGCTGGCGATCTCGTGGCCGCGCTCCGCGACCATGCGGACCAGTTCCGGAAAGCGATCGGCAATCCAGCCGAGCACAAAGAACGTGGCTTTGATCTTATGGCGATCCAGAAGGTCGAGCGTACGCTCGACATTCTTCGCCAATCGAGTTTCGAAGCGGTACCATTGACCGCGCTGAATGACACTGTTGAAAGCGCCTACCTGGAAGTAATCTTCCAGGGCCACGGTCAGCACGTGGCGTTTAGAGAGTGGTTCAGGTGTCATGAGGGTGGTGTCCGAACGGGAGAGGGTGATCCGTAAGCAGAAGGCAGTGGGCAGAATCAGTACTGAGTACTCAGTACTCACATCACAGAACTTAAGGCCTGTACGATGCGAACGCCGCTGTCGCCTTGGCCGAACGGATTCGCGACGATCCGGCGATTTGCTTCGTTTTCGTTCAGCATTTGTTCGAGATCGAGTGCCAGTTGTTCCGGCGTCGGCGACAGGCGGGCGGCCCCGGATTCGAGGGCTTCGGGCCGCTCGGTCGATTCGCGCAACACGAGAAGGGGAACGCCCAGGCTGGGCGCTTCCTCCTGCACACCGCCGGAATCGGAGACGATCAACCACGATTCCGAAAGCAGGCCGATGAAGTCCGCGTAGCCCAGCGGTTCCAGCAGATGAATGCGCTCATTGTTCGCCAGGATCGACTTCGCCAGTTCGCGCACCGTCGGGTTTGGGTGCACCGGGAAGATCAACGCCGTCTTCGGATGCCGTTCTATAAATGACCGCAAGACTCGCAGATTGCCTTCCAGCACCCCGCCGAAACTCTCGCGCCGGTGTGTCGTCATGGCAATGCGCTTGAAGCCGGCCGTCTTCCGCAAGACATCGCTTAGCAGCGGCGATCGCTCCGAGTTGGTGCGAATCATCTCAAGAGCATCGACCACCGGATTGCCGGTGAGAAAGACGTTCTCGCGCGGCACGCCTTCACGCAACAATTGGGCCTCGTTGCGTGCCGTGGCCGCGAAATGATAACGGGCCAGGCGCGTAATGAGCCGGCGGTTCGTCTCTTCCGGGAACGGGGAAAGCGGATCATCGGTCCGCAATCCCGCCTCGACATGGCCGACGGCGATGCCGCGATGGAACGCCGCCAGCGCCCCGGCCGCTGCCGTGGTGGTGTCGCCCTGGACGAGCACGACATCCGGCTTGGTTTGTTCAAGAAGCGGATCCAGTTCTTGCAACACGCGGGCGAACAAGGCGCTCAACGGCTGCCCCGGCCGCATCACACCCAGGTCGTGATCGACCCGGATATCAAAGAGCTTGACGAACGGCGCGAGCAAGTCGGGATGCTGGCCCGATGAGACATTGATCGTTCGATACTGGCCGGAATCTGCCTCCAGCGCCCTGATGACAGGTGCTAGTTTGATGATCTCCGGCCGGGTGCCGAAGAGCGTCAGGATCGTTCGGGATCCGTTCATCGCACGCCGCCTTCTTTACGGAACACGGCCCAGAACAGATCTTCCGAAGGATAAGGGATCGGCAGTCGATCGGGCACGACCTTCAGGCAGGCGCGGGCGAGTTTGCCGATGGGCGACGGGCCGAGCTTCTCACCCAGCAAGCTCTTGGCGTGGGCGCCATCGAGCCACTTCATTGGCTTACCCTGCGCCAGCATCCGCATCCCGAACCGGCTCAGGAACTTCCGTAACGTGGGACCCGTGTACCAGTGCAGCACCGTCGGCGGGCTGTATTCGTGCCAGTGCTTGCCGAACAGGCGAGCAGTTCGGCTCGAGCGATCCCAGGTTTCAATCAACCACAATCCGCCGGGTCGGGTCAGGCGGGCCGCGGTCGCGAATGCCGTCAGGGGATCGACGAAATGAGCGGCCACCTGGACCATGCTGATCGCGTCGAATTCCGTCGTCAGACTCGTCGTCTCCAGCGAGCCCGAGTGAATCGTCAGGCCGAACTGTTCTTGGCCATACCGGGCCATGCGTTCGTTGGGTTCGAGACCCTCGCCGTGCCACCCCTCGTCCGTCAAGCCCTTCAAGATAAACCCGGCCGCCGCGCCCACATCAAGAAGCGTTCCCGGTTTGGCGAACCGTTTCAAAAGTCGGCCATAACGCCGGCCATGTTGAACGATCAAACTTTCTTTAGCCAGGTAGTCGGCGTAACCCGCCCCACCCTGCGAGAAATAGTCGTCGCCGTAATGGCGCTCGGCGTGACCCTCGACGGGAATGCCGCCGGCGAAGCGGTGATCGCACGACGTGCAATCCTGGATGGCGTAGCCGTCGCGTTCGAAACGAAATTGCGACGACGATCGGCAAAGCGGACAGGTGGTCATGGGATCCCTCGCACGATCTTGGGGCCGATCCAACGGGTGACGCGCACCGGCAACCGTTGCCAGATGCGGATGAGCCGCTGATAGCGGGGATTATCCGGCCGCAGGTTCGGGGTATCTCCAGTGACGAGATGGTACTGCCAGTTGGCCGGTTCGGGTATCGCGCCCCATTGCTTCTTGAAGCGATAAGTGTTGCCATCCATTGTGGATCGGCCGAAATCAAAGACGGCCTGGCCGCGCTCGATCGCCCGATCGAGAAGGTTCCAGTACATGAGCATGTTAGCGCAGGTGCCGTTGAACTCACGCAGTGACGAAGCACTTGGGACTTCGGTCACCCCTTGGCCGTGGATCAACATGGCGGCAGCGATTACTCGCCCCTCATGCCGGACGGCGCAAATCTCGGCCGCCTTATCGAAGTGTTGCAAGATCGCGGCAAACAACCGTTGGCCGTAGACCGGCGTGCCCAGGTCCCGCATGTTGCGGGCGAAGACGTTGTAGAAGTCATCGAGCCGATCCAGGTGCCCCCACTCAACGTTCAGGCCGGACTTCTCCCCCTTACGCACCTGGTTGCGGACCTTGGCGGGGAACGACTCCCAAAGCGGGCCGGGGAACGAAGGCAACTCCAGCCGCATGTGAACTTTGTCGGACCGCGTCGCGTCGAGCAGGGGATGTTCGACACGTTGCTCGTGCCGCAATTCGAGATGCTTCACCTGCAACTCGCGGCCCAGCTCAACCGCGTGGTTGATGAGACGATTCGCCACCATCGCGTCGTCGGCCTGCACGCCGCCGCTATTCAGGTAGGGCAGGCTCGCGAGGTAACGGCCGAAGAGCGTGCTGCGTAAGTATGCAAGCGGCAGCCAGCCGACCGTTGTCCCCTGCCGGGTCGCTTCGAGCGCGAAGGGAACGTGGCCGAGCCCTTCTTTGAGAATGAGCAGCCAGTTCGGGTCGGCGCTCGCCGCGGAAAGCGTGCCGCGCAATGCGTAAGTACGCAGTGCGGGCAGGCGCTCCGTCAGCGCGTTGCCGCGTAGAAGGCGGATGTCAATCTCAGTTGCTGGTGGTGGAAGTGAAACCATGTATTCTCAGGATGATAGATTCGTCTGCCAGTGCCATTGCCGCGTCAGCCCGTCGTCGAGACTTGTCAGCGGTTCCCAATTCAGCGATTGACGTAGGCGCGTCGTATCGGCGAGTGTCCGTTGCTGATCTCCGGGTCGAGCTGGCTCTTGGCGGACGGTGAACTTGCGGCCGCTGATCGCTTCCAACTTCCGAAGAATATCCCAGACGCTGGCCGCCTCGCCGCCGCCGACGTTGAAGATGGCGCCCGGCTCGGCCTGCACGGCGCGGATTGTCGCGGCCACGCAGTCGTCGACATAGGTGTTGCCGCGAACCTGTTGTCCGTCGCCGAAAATCGTGACTGGTTCGCCCGTCCGCAACGCTTGGATGAACTTGAAGTAGCCCATGTCGGGCCGTTGCCGGGGACCGTAGACCGAGAAGTACCGGAGCGTGACGACAGGGATGCCGAACGCCTCCGCGTAGGCCCGGGCGATCTGCTCGCCGGCCAACTTGGTCACGCCGTAAGGCGAGATCGGCTTCGTCGGCAACTCTTCGTTCCCCGATGCCTCACCGCCGTAGACCGACGACGTCGAACCGATGACGCAGCGCCGGGGCGGCTTCGCCCGCACGGCTTCCAACAACCGCTGGGTGGCCAGGACATTGCAGGTCCAGTAGCCGTCGAGATCGGTCCAGCTTCGGGTCAACCCTGGCATGGCGGCCAAGTGAAAGATCGTCTCGCAATCGGCCACGAGGGCATCCAGCGCATCGCGGCGGAGGTCCAATTCATGGAACCGGAATGCCGGGTGAGCGCGGGCGGTCGCCAGGTTGCGTTCCTTCAGCGGGCGCGGATAATAGGGCACGAAAGCGTCGACCCCAACGACGTCATGACCCAGGGCGAGCAGGTGCTCGCATAAATGGGAACCGATGAATCCGGCCGCGCCGGTGACCAGGCATTTCATGAGTGCAGCATCTCGTCATAGGCCACCCGAAGCTTGTCCATCCGCACCGCGAAACTGAAGCGATCTTCCACGGTCCGCCGGCCTTCCCGGGCGAATCGTTCGCGTTCCCCGGGATTCGTAAGCATCTGGCGCAGGCCGTCTGCCAACGTGTCAACCGACCCCGGCTCAGTCAACCGGCCGTTCACGCCATCGCTGATCAGTCGCGGGATGCCGTTGATTCGCGTTGCCAGCACGGGAGTCTCCAGGGCAAGTGCTTCAAGAAGCACGTTGGGAAGTCCTTCGCGCAGGCTGCTCAGGGCGAAGACATCGAGCGCCTCGTACAGGCCCCGCAGGTCCGCGCAATAGCCGAGCAGGCGAATCCGATCCCCCCGACCAGATTCATCGATTAACGACTGGAGTCTGGCCTGCTCGGATCCTTCGCCGGCAATGCGAAGTTCGACGTCCATGCCCTCGCGCATCAGCCGATCGACGGCCCGAATCAGCAGGTCAAACCCCTTCTCGGCCGAGAGCCGTCCTGCCGCCCCGATCAGGAAACGTTCTGGCGGCAGGCCCAACTCTTTCTTCGCTTTCGCGATCGACTGCGAGCGCCGATAGTCTTCAAGGTCGATGCCGTTTTCGAGCAATTGGCAACGGCTCGACGGCACGCCTGCCCTCCGGCTCGCGGCATAAAGATCGTCCGAAACGCAGAAAACGCGTTCGTAGAAGCGTAAACTCAAGCGGTCGACGAGATAGTAAAGCGGTGTCCGGCTTGTGTGCTGCACCCAGCCGTGAACGGTCGTCACCAGGCGCATCGGCCAGAAGCGCTTGAGCACCAGGCCGAGCGCGTTGGTTTTGTAGTCGTGCCCATGCCAGATGCGGACATTCTCGCGCCGACACAATTCGAGCAGCCGCGGAACGACGCGCCAATCGAACGGACCACGATCCGGCAGATCGAAGAGCGTGACGCCGCGGGCGGTCGCCTTTTGCCGCAGCATCTCGAATCCGGCGTCTTCGGGGTGCCGCAGATAGACGCAATGCATCCGATACCCGCCGGTTTCGAGAAACCTCGGCGAGTTGATCAGCGTCTTGTCGGGGCCGCCCCCCGCTCCCGAGAGTACGCGGGCGTCAAGCACGACCGGCAACGTGGTTTTGTTCAAGGCGACCATCAAGCGGATCCGATCAGCGTGGGTTGATGCATCTCGATCATCGATTCAAACAGGCGGGCCTTGGCGTTCCAACTTGAGTCCGCGAGGCGAACACGGGCTCGGGCTTGCACTTCCGGCAGGGCGGTCTTCAAGCGTTCGATTACACGCTCAGCGAACGACTCGGCATTGCTGACGGCATCCAGAGCATCGGCCCAATCGCGCGTGGCCGGCAGATCGCGAACCACGACCGGCTTGCCCGTCGCCAAATATTCCTTCAACTTCAGCGGCTGCATCGCTCGCGTCACTGGCAGGTTGGCATAGGGCATGATCAGCACCGATGCCGTGCTCGCGATCACCGGCAATTCCTCGAACGCGACAGGCCCCGGCATCTCGACGTTTGGCAGCCGTTTCAATTGGGGATCGACATCCTGTTCCGGCCCGACTAAGACGATCGTGCCCTCGGTCAGCCGCTCGGACAGTGCCCGCACCCAGGCCGTATCCATACGGCGATCGAGCACGCCCCAGAAAACAATCCGCGATGGAGTGGCCGGAACTGCGTTCGTTCGCCAGAACTCTAGATCAACCCCGTGCGTCAGCAACTCGGCCGCTCGGCCCATCCGTCGCAACCGATCCTGAAGGTGCTCGCTGACCGCGATTAACCCCTCGGCGCGATCAACAACGATTCGTTCCATCTTCTTCAAGACCGCCCGATCGAGCCCAGGCCACTCGCTGAAATCGTCGACGCAGTAGTAGATCCAATGCTTCACCGGCAGATCGTCCATGATGTCGGCCACGAGCGGCAGCGCCGTCACCGCGATGGGCGGCTCGGTCATCTGATCCAGGATCGGCCGCAGCGAATTCACCAACAGCTTGCGGTTGAGCCGGCGGTCCATCTTCCGCGTGAACCAAGGCCACATCCGCGGGTTCACAATGTCGATCTTCGGCGATTCCCCCGGGGCATCTTGCTTATGGAACCACTGGCGCACCTTGCCTAGGCCGCGTTTCACCGTCGCCAGGTCGAACTTCGGGGTCCGCGTGCCGATGGTGTTGACCCACGTCACGGCGTGGCGATCGAGCAAGCGGCCGACCAGATGCTGGCAACTCGAAGGATGCCGGCCCCAGTCGTCCGCGAAGATAAGTAGAGGGGAGTTCATATAAAACGATGGTCGTCAAAATCAAGGTCAGGACCACGTATCCATGTCTGATATCCGCATTGATCTCAAGGCCAGCACATCGCTAGAGCGCACCAACGAACCGGTCACGTGCGGCGTGCCCTTCCCGAAAGGCCTACTCTTCGATGATCAAACGCTCGGCATGTTCGACGAGTCGGGCAAGCAGGTTCCACTGCAAACTTCCGTCCTCGACAAGTGGCCCGATGGTTCCGCCCGCTGGGTCCTGTGCGACTGGCAGGCGAGCGGGAGAAAGTACTGGTTGAAGGCGGCTGCGTCTCGACGGTCAGAACTCGATTCCACGCCGCTCGATCGATTGGGAGACCGCGCCTTCCGCTTGATGATCGAGACTGAATCAGAACCGATGGAAGTCGTCTGGTCCGTTCAGACGTTCGAATCCTCCGGGCCGCTCCGCGGCAGCGTTAACCTACAGGGGGAGCACAGCGGAGTGGCTTGCTCGGCACGGTTGCACTCGTTTCATGGCCTGAACGCCGTTCGCTTTTACGTCACGCTCACGAACATGAACCCGGCTGAACATCGAGGCGGCCTGTGGGATCTGGGCAACGGCGGCTCGATCCTATTTCGGCAGGCGAGCATTGTATTTGCTGCCAATTCGGACTCGTGTCACATCTCGGCCAAAACCGGCGCCTCGATCCTCACGGGCAAGTCGATCTCGTTGAACCAGGCATCCAGCGGCGGAGACCACTGGAACCATCCCAATCATCTCAATCGCGATCGGGTTGTGCCTCTCGCGCACCAAGGCTATCGCTTGTCGATCGATCAGCATCAGGAAACAGGGTTGCGGGCAGCGCCGATCGTCACGCTCGGCAACCAAGTCCTCAGCTTATCGATGCCATCGTTCTGGATGAATTTTCCGAAATCGATTGAGGCGACCAACACCGGGCTCACGCTGGGCCTGTTTCCACGGCACAGTACTGACTTGCATGAGATCCAGGGTGGGGAGCAGAAGACGCATATCTTCTACGTTGCGTTCGGTCGCGATACGATCACGACCGATCCATTAGCATGGACCCGCGATCCACTCATCCCCGTCGTCGATCGCGAATGGGTCGCATCAACCGGAGCAATTCCCTACCTAACGCCGCAATCATCCGACCCGCATCCCGGCTATCGGCAACTCGTCGATGCGGCCATTGAGGGAGACGATACCTTCGAGAAGAAACGCGAGGTCATCGACGAATTTGGCTGGCGGCACTTTGGCGAAATCTATGGCGATCATGAGGCGGTCTTTCACCAAGGACCGACGCCGCTCGTGTCCCATTACAACAATCAGTACGATGCCGTGGCCGGGCTGCTCTATCAATTTTTGCGCTCGGGCGATGTTCGCTGGCGACAACTCGCGAATGATCTGGCGTCGCATGTCATTGACATCGACATCTATCACACCGATCGGGACAAGGCCGCTTACAATCATGGCCAGTTCTGGCATACGTTCCACTATGTCGATGCCGACACCGGCACGCACCGGGCCTACCCCAAGATGGGCCGCGTGCCGCCACATGGCCGGCCGGTGCCGGGCGGTGGTCCCGGCAATGAGCAGAATTATGCCACCGGGCTGATGCTTCACTATTTTCTGACCGGCGATCTCGCATCGAAAGAGGCAGCGATCGGTCTGGCCCAGTGGGTCATCGACATGGACGACGGCAACAAGACCGTTTTCCGCTGGCTTTCCCGAGGGGACACCGGCCTCGCCAGTCAAAGCCGGACACCCGATTATCACGGTCCCGGCCGAGGTTCCGCCAACTCGATTTCCGTCTTGCTCGATGGCCATCGGCTGACGGGCGATCGCAAGTTTCTGAACAAGGCCGAGCAACTTGTTCGCCGTTGCATTCATCCCAGCGACAATGTCGAACGACGCAACCTGCTCGACGCCGAGAACCGCTGGTTCTACACCATGTTCTTGCAATCGCTCGGCAAGTTTCTCGACTACAAGATTGAACTCGGCCAACTTGATGATTGCTATGCCTACGCCCGAGCGTCTTTACTGCATTACGCTCGCTGGATGGCCGAGTACGAGTACCCCTATTTGGACAAGCCGGAGATCCTTGAGTATCCCACGGAAACTTGGGCGGCTCAGGACATGCGCAAGTGCGAAGTCTTCCAATTCGCTGCCGTACATGCCACTGGCGAAGGGCGCCGACGATTTCAAGAACGGGCGGCGTTCTTCTATCACGCGTCAATCGACACGCTGCTGAAGATGCCGACGCGAACGCTGTGCCGGCCAGTGGTGTTGATGCTATCGAACGGCTTTTCCCGGGGGTGGCATCTGCAAAAACCTGAAGTGTCCGCTCCGACGCCGGACAAGGTAATCGTTAACTTTGGAGAGCCGGAGCGATTCGTCCCGCAGAAGACGATCGCGCTCAAGCGGTTTCAGCAACTTGTCGTGGCGGGTGCGGGCCTTTGCGCGTTCGTCGCTCTCATGCTCTTAATTCGGGTGTGGGGCTGATCCGCAGTCCTCACGCGGAGCGTGAGGGCTACGATACTGATCGTAGTCCTACTTATCGTAGTCCTCACGCTCCGCGTGAGGTTTCCAGAACATTACCTAAATCCTCACGCGGAGCGTGAGGGCTACGATACTGATCGTAGTCCTACTTATCGAAGTCCTCACGCTCCGCGTGAGGTTTAGAACATTACCTAAATCCTCACGCGGAGCGTGAGGGCTACGATGCCCTGGCTTCACCGCTCCCGCACCGCCTTCGCCGGCACCCCCACCGCAACAACCTTCTCTGGTATCGCTTTCGTCACCACCGCCCCCGCGCCGATGATGCTGTCTCTTCCGACGTCGGCCATTACCACCGCCAGACTGCCGATCCAAACACCATCCCCAATCGTCACCATTACATTCTCACCCGGCTGATCCTTGATCGGTTTCGTCAGATCGTCCGTGCCGTGCATCCGAGCGCCGCTCGTAATATGCACGCCCGAGGCAATCAGCACGTCGCGGCCGACATGCACCAGGCCGATATAGCAATGCCCGCCGATGTAGGCGTTGGCTTCAACCCGAGCCCGTGCTTTCGAGAACACCGTGCCGAAGCCGATCGATGCTGAAGGATGACAATATTCGATCGTCCATGACAGGAACGCCCGGCGTAGATATTGGCCGATCAATCCGGGTATGAGCGAGAGTAATTCACTTGAACCTTCGAGCGCTCGATCACGTCCCAACAACGGAACCTTCAACCAGTGGATGACCAGCACGGGCAGAACGAAAAAAGTCGCAACGCTGCGTGCGGTCCGCTTGAGAACTTCTCTCATGCTCCGGCGCTCACCAACTGACGGCGGTGTTTCTTCGCCAGTCGGAGGTAAAGATTCTCGTAGCGATCAATCGTGCGTTCCAGGCGGTAGTGCTCATCGACTCGTCGGCGGCCGTTCTCGCCCATTCTTGAAGCAAGCTCCGGATCGTCGAGCACCTTGATAAAGGCCGCCGCCAGGGCGTTCTCGCCGCCGCGCGGTACGAGCAGACCGTCGATCCCCTGTCGAACAATCTCCGGATTGCCGCCTACGTGGGTCACGACCACCGGCAGGCCCGAGGCCATCGCTTCCAGCAGCGTGAGCGAGGCCGCTTCGCTCACGGAGGTGAGGGCGAACAGGTCGATCGCTTGCAAAATCTCCGGCACGTCGGAACGGACGCCGAGGAAACGCACTCGCTCCGTCAATCCGGCGTCTCGAACCTGTGTTTCGAGTTTCTCACGCAACGGTCCATCGCCAACGAGTAGCAGATCGACATCATTTCGTGTAGCAGCCACGAGAGCGAACGCTCGCAACAACATCGCGTGATCCTTCACGGGATGAAAGCGAGCGATCATCGCCAGATAGCGGCGTTCGTCCGCCAGACCGAGCGAATGCCGAAGTTCACGTCGGTTGCGCCGATTCTCGTAACGGTCGGCATCGATTCCATTCTCGATGATCTCGATCTTACGGCCAGCGAAACCGTCGTTCTTCGAGAGGGCCTTCGCACTGAACTCGCAACAGGCCGTGACCACATCCGCCAGGCGGTCGAGCATCAAGCGGTTGATCCCACGCCGCAAGGGCGACACGACATCAGGAAAGTGCCGGCCATGTTCGGTCAGGATCAAGCGGAAACGCCCACGGTCGGCCATCTTCGCCAGGGCCGCGTAGAAGAACGGCGAATACTGATGGGCATGCACGACCCGGATGCCGCGCTCGCGAATCGCCCGCGCCAGCTTCCAGGCGACGCCATAATCGCGGCCTGGTTGGCGGTCTAGGCTGATGACCTCCACGCCTTCCTTCATCAGCACGTGGCCCAGGGGTCCCACGGAATCGAGGCAGAAAATCGTGGGGATGATCTGATCGCGCAGGCGGCGCACCGTCTCGGCGACGAGCACTTCCGCGCCGGCCACCTGCATAGCGTGAAGGACAAAGCCGACCCGGATCACGCGAGCGCCCTCTGGGGATACATCATCGGGTGGCTCGGCTCGGAACTGAGCGCCGGCGCGGTCTCCGCCATTTTCAGGACAGCCGCGATCTGGATGCCCATCAAGAAGACCAAGTAGGGTAACTCGAACGTTTCCAGGGAGAGGAAGATGCCGCCGAAACAGAACACGAGGATCGCCCCTTCCAGGCCGTTGGCAATCGTGTAGGCCTGACGGATCTCATCGTCGTCGCGTCCCACTTCCGGCGGGCGTGTGTACTTTCGCAAAAACAGAAAGGCGAGGCACGACAGTGTGAATTGGGTGACGCCGCGATGGCCCTTCATCTGCACGCGCACCCGGCGGAGACACACCAAAAAGGAGATGATCACCGCGAGGTAAGCCGCCAACCCCACAAGGCCGCTGTCTGCGGCAATTTGCAGGTATTGCGAGTGGATTGTCCGGCCTGCCATATCCGCCCCGTAGGCCTGGGTGAAGAGATTCGAATTGCGTACGCCGAACCCGAGGAGCGGCCGTTCGCAGGCCATTCGCCAGGCAATGCCCCAGGTCGTCAGTCGACTCTGGGCACTGTCGTCCTGTTCGTGTTTATCGATGCTGAAGAAGCGTTCCTGGATCTCCTTGCCCGCCAGCACCGGGATAATCAGGGCGATGACACCCAGGATGATGAGCAACTGCTTCTTGTTCCGGCAGCGGATGACATACACCGGCAACGAGATGATGAGGGCGAGCATTGCCCCGCGCGAGTAGGACGTTAGTACCGCGTGCAGCAACAGCGGGATGGCGAGTAGAAGCAACCAGCGGGCCTGATGGCGGATGCCGTCCCAGGCATAGAGGCAAAGCGGCACCCCCATCGCGAGCATCAGTGCGGCGCCGTTGTTATCGAGACCCGCGTAGCCTCGCTTGTAGACGAACATGTAGCCGCCCTGGAAGAAGTAGATGCTGTTGATCTCCCAGGCGATGTAGGCCAACGTGATGGTGATGATCAAATACAGGGTCCAGATCTGCCGGACCGTGGTGACGACGAGCGCCGCCACGAAGAACATGATGAAGATCTTCTGGTATTCATCATAGAACGGCGCTGCGTGGGCGGTGCTGAAGGCATTCAGGAACGAGAGCGTGATCCACACCGCGAAGAACAACATCGACCAGTGGCCGGCGTTGAATGCCGGGGCACGGAAGTCGGGATGGCGCTGCGGCGCGAGCGCGACGCCGGCACGCCAGACGAATGTCGCGAACATGGCCGAGAGGGCGACGTAGAACGACCAGGGGACCTCCGGCAGCGTCCATTCCCACAAGAATTGCGGCCGCAGCACGGCGAACAGATAGTACACAGCCACGCCGTAGAACGGAGAGACCGCCAGCGATCCGCCGACGCCGACCAGGGTCAGCACCACCATGATGATGAGCTTATTCAAGCCGGCAACGCCTCCGGCTTCGGTTGCCCAAGCATCATCCCGCGCTCGGCCATCTCAGCCGTGCGTTCCCAGGTATGCTCGGCCAGCACCCAGGCACGGGCGGCTTTTCCCAGTTGTTCAAGACGGGAGGGGGATTTCCACAAGCTCAACACTTCACGGGCGAACGCTCGGGACGAGGAGCCGGTCGCAATCGCCGTCCCCGCGTTTAGCCCGCGTAGAGTTCGAGGTGTGGCCACGATTGCCTTGCCGAGTGCCGCGGCTTCGAGGAGTTTATTCTTGATGCCGCCGCCGCTCACGAAGGGCAGCACTACCACGGCGTGACGGCGAACCTCCGAACGAATGTCGGGTTGATCGGCGGTTAGCGTGATGCCTTGATCTTCCCGCACGAGTTTCCGGACGGCATCGGTGGGTTGAAAGCCGTAGATCGTGAAACGGGCATTGTTCACTTCGGATCGCAACCTGGGCCAAACGTGGCCGCAGAACCATTCCAGGGCTTGAATATTGGGCCCGAAATCGAGTCGACCCCAGAACACACATGAATGAAGTTCGATCGCCTCGTTGCCTGGTGCGAAATGATCGCCGTCGACACCGTTGGCCAGCACGTCGACGTTCGCACAGCCCGTCACCCACCGCAACGCTCGGCGATCCGATTCGCTGACCATCCAGACACGATCGAGCAATGAGCGATACGCGCGTTCGTATAGACCTTTCACCACCGCCTGTTTGGCTTCTTTCCAAGTAGATGGCCGCCAGACGCTCGTTTGCGAAAGATGATGCCAGACCCACTCATCGCCGGCGTACCAGATCCGTTGGGAATTCCGCACCGCGCCGAGATAGGGCAGCACGTTCAGGCCCACGACGATCACCGCGTCGGCATCGAGATCGCGAGCCAGTTTTCCCGCTTGCTGGATGCGCCCGACCGGAATGCCCCAGTAATTGCGGAAGCGCTCCTGCGACTTCGAGAGAGCGAGCGGTTCGCCGACAGATTCATCGCTTAACTGATAGATGGACACCAAGCCGGCGCCATCCAGGGCACGCGGATCGGGCTCATGAATTGTCGCCAGTGATACGTCATGCCCGCGCCGGCCCAGTTCGCGCATGAGGTGATACCCATGCACGTCATGCCCGCTCGAACGCGGCCAGCCAAATCGTTCTTTGATAAAGAGGAGACGCATTTAGTGCAACCGATGGGCGGTCTCAAACACCTTGCGCACGAGACCCGAACCGCGATGGGGTTGCCCGTTCAACGGCCCGTAGTTTCCAGCTAGGGCGTCGCAGAAACCGTTGATGACAGCGTCGGCCGCCTCGCGGTTGCCTGCCTCGCGTTCGTGGCAGTAGCGATGATAGACGTAACGAACATATCGGGTAATGGACGACCATCGACCCCGGCCCTGATGATGCGTGGCAGCGTGCTTGTTCAGGAGCAGGTACAGGTTCCGCGCGTCGTAGTAGCGTTGAAGTTTCCGGCCGCTGCGCTCGAAACTACTCGATCCCTTGTGCCACACAAGCGTGGCGCCGACAACTCCACAACGGAAACAGGCAGCTTGGGCTCGCAGGCAGAAGTCCGATTCTTCGTGGATCAGGAAGAAACGATCGTCGATTAAGCCGACCTCGCGGAACACATCAGCCCTCACCAGCATGGCGCAACCGTTGACGATCTCGACCTCGACCACCGGCGGCGGCTCCGCAGGCGGCACTTCTTTCCGTTGAAAGAACCCATCCCGGCCGGGATGGTTGAACTCGCAACCATCGGTCATGATCTTGTCCGGCTCGTCCATGAAGGCGATCACCGGTCCCAGAATGCCGTATTCCGGATGTGCATTCGCGGATGTTCGCAAGACTTCGAACAACCGCGGCGAGACCGTCGTGTCGTTGTTCAGCAAGAGAACCGCGTCGAACCCTTGTTCCAGAGCCGCCCGAATGCCGACATTGTTGCCGCCCGCCCAGCCGCCGTTCACTTCGTTCCGGATCGTCTGAATCCGCGGGAATTCCCGTTGCATCTCGACCAACCGGTTCACGTTCGACGCATTGTCGACCAAGATTACCGTGGCATCGAGCGGCTCAAGCGAGCGCAGACAGAGCCGGGTGTCGTCCCAGCCGTTGAAATTCAACACAACGACAGCGATCCTATTCATCGCAGCACCGCCCGAGCGACCGGCGCCGCTGACACGACCGCTTCACTTTGCGTGCCGCGCAGACGTTGAATGACACCACGGGTACCACGAATGAGCGGTCCTGGTGAAGAGCAGACAGCCAAAAACGCCAGACTCCGGGAATCGCCCCCGCAGATGCGGATCAAGCGGCCGAATCGCCGTCGGGCCTCGCGATAGTCGCCGCGATCGTACGCACGGTAGGCGTAGCCGAAGAGGTGATGCCGCAATTGTCGATCACGGATCGCGCGGGCGGCCGGCGTCAATTCCACCTGGTTCGTCAGCCTCAGCAACGCCTCGCCGAACTCACGGCTCATGCCGTCGTCGTCGTTCGACATGCCGCCGTCGTGCTTGGTGTAGATCGCCAGCGGCTCGGGGCGAAAGGCGAACGTTGCCTGAGCAGCAAGTCGCAGCCAGAGATTCCAGTCAGCCGCCCCGCAGAGCTCGGGATCGAACAGGCCCGAGCGTTGCAACGCCTCGCGACGGACGAGCGTCGACCCGAGAAAGACGCAATTGCGAACGAGCATGCGTTCCAGCAACGCCGTGCGTTCGAGAATTCGACTGCCCGCGTCCGCCTGATGAGGAAGCTCAAAGAACCTCGCTTGCCCGGATGATTCGATCCACGAGCGGTAACCGTCGACCGCGTTGCCCATCCGCGCTTCGGCGAACAGGACGTCCACTTCCGGGTGCAGGTCGAGCCAGTCGAGCCCCGCGGCCGGTTGTGCGGGAAGCCAGGCGTCGTCGCAATCGAGGAAGCCGACATAGCGGCCGGTCGATCGTTCAAAGCCGAGGTTGCGTGCCGCGGCCGGTCCCTGATTCTTTTGACGCAGGTAAAGCGCACGCGGTTCGATCGCGGCGGCGACTTCACGCGTGTCGTCCGTCCCGCCGTCATCGACGATGATGACCTCCAGGTCCGCGACGCCCGATTCACGCAACGCCAGCAGGCAGGTGCGGACGAAACCGGAACGGTTGTACGTCGGGATGATGACACTTAACGAAGGCGTACTCATGCGGGCGCCTCCAAAAGGTCGAAATCGGTCCAGACTAGACCGTCTTCGTTCGGCCGCATGCGTGCTTCGCCAGGCGGCTCCAGGAGTTCAATTTCGCCGGCCGACTCGATCCAGTCGAAGACGGCCGCGGGCCGGCGTGCGAGCCAGAGACCGAGCGTGTATTGCCCGGGATTCAACGGCACGCGTTTGATGTGGAGCGTCACGTGATTCTCTCCACGCTCAAAGCGGATCGGCCGATCGAGCGACATCGTGTCCGCGTTCAACGCTTTCACGCCGGAACGATCGAAGAGGACGACGGCAAGGCTATCCGCTTCGCGCGGCTCATCCGCGTGTAGCGTCAAGCGCACGGTCAGCGGGCCGTTGGCGAGAAACGTTTGATCGGGCGCCGCCCCGCGCACTTCCACGGAGGTGAAGCGAATCGTCCCCGATCCCCGGCGTTTCGTTTGTTCCAACGCCAGCGGCTTACCAGGTTGCAACAGATCGCAGTCGGTCGACAGATACTGGGTGACGACATCATTCGTAGTACCGGTCGCGGTCACGCGGCCTTGTGAAAGAAGAATGGCACGATCGCACAGTCGGCGCACGGCTGCCATGTCGTGGCTGACGAAAAGAACCGTTCGCCCGTCGTGCGAGACATCGCGCATCTTCGACAGGCACTTTTTCTGGAAGCCGGCGTCGCCGACCGCCAGCACCTCGTCGAGCACCAGAATATCCGGATGCAGATGCACGGCGATGGCGAACGCCAACCGCACATACATGCCGCTCGAATAGCGTTTCACGGGTGTATCGAGGAAGCCCGGAATGTCCGCGAAGTCGACAATGTCGTCGAACTGCTTGCGGATCTCGTTCCGGCTCATGCCGAGAAGGCTGCCGTTCAGGTAGATGTTCTCGCGCCCCGTCAGTTCCGGATGGAAGCCGGTGCCGACTTCGAGCAAGCTGCCAAGCCGGCCTCGGAGTTCGGCCCGGCCTGACGTCGGCTCGGTGATGCGGCTGAGGATTTTCAACAGGGTCGATTTGCCCGCTCCGTTGCGACCGAGGATGCCGACGACTTCACCCTGCTTCACCTCGAAGGAAACGTCGCGGAGCGCCCAGAAATCGCGTGTCCCTTCATGAGCGCGACCGGTCAGGCGGCGCCAGTACGAACGGAGACCGTGCGACAGGCTCTCTTGAAGATTGCGCGCGTAGTCCGGCCCGTTCTCGAGTCGGAAGTGCTTGGTCAGATGTTCCACGCGGACGGCAGGCTGCATTTTTATATTACGTCGGCAAAGGAACGTTCAACACGGCGGAAGTAGGCCGCGCCGATGACGACCAGGGCGAGGCTAACCGCGGACGAAAGGGCCAGGGCGTACCAGTCGAGTGGTCCACCCAGGACGGCCAGGCGGAAATTCAGAATGAGCCCATAGGCTGGGTTCAACGGCAACCAGGTATGGGCAAGCGGGCCAAATGTTTGCGGCGTCATGTAGATGCAGGGCGTGGCGAACATCCAGAGTTGCACGCCGAAGGTCAAGACGTACCGGAAGTCGCGATGGGCGACGATCAGGGCGGCGAGCAACGACCCCACACCCGCGGCCGCGAGCAAAAGCAGGCCGAAGATCGCGGGGGCGAAGAGAATCTGCCATGAAGGCGCGACACCGTAAGCGGCCATGAAAATGGCCAAAAGGACGCAGGCGATCAGGAAGTCGAAGACGGCCGCGGTGATGGAACTAAAAGGGACGATCAGCCGGGGGAACCAGACTTTGGTGACCAGGCGCTCATTGGCGACGAGGCTGATGCCGGCCGTGCTGATGGCGTTCGAAAAGAAGGTCCAGGGCAGAATTCCCGCGAGAACGAAGAGGGCATAATTCTCGACGTTGCCGCCCCCCAAGCCGCCGAGCCGGCCGAGGAAGAGCGTGAAGACCAGCATTCCCGCCAGCGGTTGCAGCAAAGCCCAGGCAACGCCGAGAATGCTCTGTTTGTAGCGGACCTTGATGTCGCGCCATGCGAGGAAATAAAGCACCTCGCGGAAGCGCCAGAGTTCATGCCAATCGAGTAATTGCCAGCCGTGCCGGGCTTCAATGACCGTGATCGTCGGAGGCGCAACCTCCACGTCGGCCTCGGATCGCTCGGCAGGCATCGGCAATTCAGCGGGTAGGGAAGTAGGTAGGGTGGACATCAGGAATAGTCTGCAAGGCGTGAAGCCGGTTGGCCGCCAGCGAGCCAAGCCAGGCGCCGAACGGTTCGAGAATCAGGTCGCTCACACCGGGGTGATGATGAGGCAGAAACAGTTGGCCGATCTCGAGCGTCAGCGCCAAGAAGAACGAGACGTTGAGTACGATCAGCGTATCCGACCGCGATGTGCCGGTTACACCGAGCAACAGGCCGAACGGAACGAACAGGAGGGTTTTCTGAATCATCTCGTTGAAGGACACGAGATAATTGCCCGCGTAGTAATCGGCAAACGGGATCAGTGACACCTGGCTCGTGCGTTCGCTCAGGTAATTCGCATCGGTTCGAAACGAGAACGGTTCCCAGTGAATGAAAACCAAGGCCAATACCCAAATCGACAGCAACGCGACGCGATACGCCACTGGAAAATGCGGTTCGTGCGTTTGATCGCGACGTTCCTGCCAGGCCATCATGAGTCGCCAACCAGCCAGGACCGCGAGGCCGCCCGTGATGATATCCGTGGTGTCGAAATACCGCGACATCACCAACAACTGCATCATTTCAATGGTCCCGGCCAGCAAGACACCGACGCCGAGAACTCGCCAGGCACCCGCGATCCGATAGGCGAACCATGGTGGAAGGCCGGCGATTAGCACTCCCGCGGGCAGAAACCAGGCGAAGTTGATCAAGCCCTTCTTGACCAGATCGAGCGGTTCCCCGCCAGGGACCGTGAAAGGCACTGGCAGGATCATGTGGACGTTGTACTTAGCCTTCAGGCAAGTTGGACTGAGTGTCAGGTCAAACGGCATCCCGTGAATGAACACGAGTAGAACGAGATAGCCGGGAATCAGCCGGATCGACCAATTGTGGACCGCATGGCGCGACCAGAACTGCCGGAGGTACTCCGTGGCGGCTTGCCCGACCGCCATCCAGATGCCGACGCCGATCGCGCCGCCCAGCGTCTCGGCCACCACGTCGTTCACGTTGGTGTGCCGCGGCGGAAACCAGACCTGCGTGAACTCGATCAGCGTGCTGAAGAGCGAACAGGCCGGCAGAATCATTAGCACGGGCGTCAGCGATTGTTCGTATCGATCGACTGACCGCCAACCCATCGCGATAAAGCCGAGCGGGATGAACAAAAGGATGTTCGCGAGCCAGTCCGACCGCTGCTGGATCGCCACGGGCTTGGAGAAGGCCGCCGCGAAGCGACTACAACCTTCGCTCCAGGAATACGCTTGAAACGAAAGCGGCACCAAGCTGCCGTAGATCACGAACGCCATGAAGGCCAGTAGTAGCCAGGCGTAGTGTCGGGGCGAGAGGATCGGGTGTTCGTCATACATGGCGGATATCACGCAAGTCCCAACAATTCGTCGAACGGTTGCAGGCAGCGATCCCAGTCATGATACGCTTCCGCGAACCGCCGTCCCGCCTGACCGAGCCGCGACCGCTCGTTCGCATCGTTCAACAGCCAATCAAAGGCAATGATCCATTCACGCGGTTCACGTGCCGCGATCGCCGGGATGTCCGCTCGAAATCCCGCAAGGCCCGGCGGCGAAGAGATCACGGCCTTGCCAAGCGCCAGTGCCTCCAGTACCTTGTTTTGCAATCCGCGAGCGATCCGCAAGGGAGCGATGGCGATCGCGGCTTCGTGAACGTATGGCCTCACGTCGGCGACCGCTCCCGTCACTTCGATTCCCGGTAGCTGGGCCAGTTCCCGGACAGCCGGTGACGGGTTCCGGCCGACGATCTTCCATTGCAGCCCGGGATGGCGTTCTCGAACTTCGGGCCAGACATTCTTGGCGAACCAGACCGCGGCATCCACGTTCGGTCGATAGTCGAACGCCCCGACGAAAACAAGTCCGCCGTTCTCGCACTCTTGAGGTCGAAAGTAATCAAGATCGACGCCATTCGTCACGGCAATCGGGCGAGTTTCCGGAGCGCTCTCCCGAAACAATTCGGCCTCGGCCTCGCTGACAAGCGTTGTGGCCCGCGCCCAGCCCGCAATCTTCCGTTCCGCTTTCGCCAGCCGTTTCCCTTCGAGCCGATAGATCCAGGATTTCGGAAAACCCGCCACGGCCGAATAGTCGCTCCACTTGCGACTATCCACATCGACCAGATCGACCACCGCTGGGACGTTGGCGAGGTTCCCTCGTTGCAGGTAACTCGCAACACCCGAAGAAGTTGCCAGCGCGGCGTGGTATTTCTTCTCCGCGGCCCAGGCCTGAATTTGCCTGGCGACTGCGGGCGACCGGAAAGCCCCTTCCGTGATGCTGCGGCCGAGGGCGACGGACCCCAAACCTCGCAGCCAACGAGTTAACGTTAACGGCGCGATGAAGACACGTTCGCACAGCGATTCAAGATGATGGCGAACTTCATCAGGAACCGGCTCATCCGCCAGCGTAGCCAGATGTACACGCGCCTTGCGGGAGAGATGCTTGAGCAAGTGATACGAACGGATCCGATCGCCTTTGTCGGGTGGATAAGGAACGCGATGGGCTACCACTAGCAAGGCGGGGCGATCGCTCACGCCGAAAGTTCCGAGCGGGATTCGAACACGATCGAGTCAATATTTTCATGAGGGCCCGCACGTTCCGAGGTAGGCGGAGCCACGCGCGGCGTCAGAAGTTCAACATGACTTGTTTTGGGCAGAAGCAATAACCGCTGCACGAAACGGCACGGTGCGCCGATCGCTTGCAAACCCGTGGCCAGCATCAGGCGAAGATCGAGAAACAAGCCCATGCGCCGGATGTAATAGAGATCGTACTGGAGTTTGCGGCGGACACTCGGGATGCCGGTATCCGGCGGAAGGTATACCTGCGCTAAACCAGTAACGCCGGGCCGAATCGCCATGCGCGATCGATAGTGAGGGATCGAGACTTCCAGAAGTGGAATGAACTCGGGACGTTCCGGGCGGGGGCCGACGAGGCTCATATCGCCGCGCAGGACATTCCACAATTGCGGCAACTCATCCAGATGCGACATGCGCAGGAATTTACCGATCATCGTCACGCGCGGATCGTTCCGCGTGGCCCAGCGAGCGCCCGACGCTTTCTCGCAGTCATGAGTCATGGTGCGCAACTTCCAGATGCGGAACGGCCGACCGAAACAGCCCAGGCGGGTTTGCGAATACAATGCCGGGCCGCGCGAGGAGAGGCGGACGAGCCCGGCGCAGATGGCGATCACCGGCATGGCCAGGATGAGCATCAGTCCCGCCAAGAACAGGTCACAGCCGCGTTTAACGGCGGGCGCGGTCCCGCTCGGCGGCTGAGCGGCAACAGTCTCGTTCCCATCATTCATCGGAGTTCGTTCGTCCATGTCTTCCTTGGCGGTCACGAGATCACGCTTGTGAAACGGGCATGAGGTAGCGGCTGCTATGGCCGTACGATTCGACCTTCGTGCCGTGGACCACCGCCCCGAAAACACGAGCGCCAATGGAATTCAGCTTCTGACACGCGGTCTGAATGCGTTCGATCTGACTGTAATCGCACATCAAGGAGAGCAATACCCCGTCGACCGATCGAGCCATCAGAAGAGCGTCGGCCACGGGGAGGATGGGGCACGAATCGATCAACACGAAATCGTAAAGGGGGCGAACGTCGTCAAGCAGGCGTGGGAAACCGTCGCGGGCCAGTTCCTGGATCGAGAGCGAATCACATCGGCCCGCAGGCATGAAATCGAGATGGGCAATCGGCGAAGGCTGGATCGCTGTTTGGAAGACGATCTCGCGGCGGAGCAATTCGCACAGACCCGTGTTGTTGGGCATGCCCAGTTGCATATGGGCCGCCGGACTGCGGAGATCGCCGTCGATCAGGAGAACGCGCCGGCCGGAGCGAGCCAGGCTTCGGGCCAGTTGGCAAGAGAGAGAGGTCTTTCCCTCGCCGCCGACCGCGCTGGTGATCATGACAACATGCAAGGCGTTGGCGTCCGCGGTGTGCAGGAATAGCGTTCGGGCGGAATCGACTGATTCATTGATGAGATGCTCCCAGAGCACCTGTTCGGCCCCAGCAGGGCCAACGCTCGTTGATCGCGAGACCCGCTTCGGCCGGGCCGGCACGGTGCCCATGACGGGAACTCCCAGCCCAAGAGCCACCTCGTCGGGTGAGCCGATCCGGCGGGTGCGATACTCTGCGAACGCAAAGCAGATGAACACGAAGCCGGCCATGCCGGCGAACGCCATCCCGGCGAACCGTGTTTTTCGAGAGGATTCATTCGGGATGACGACGATGGCGTCTTCAAGCGTGCCGGCACGGATGGGGGCATCGCGTTCCGACATGAGCTTGTTGAGGGCGGTTTCAAGACTGTCCGACTCTTCCTTCAGTTTCTGCAAGGTCTTGTGTGTACCCTGGGCGTCGAGTGTGGCCGAGCCGAGGTCTTTTGCCTCGCCGGTCAGTTTCTCGATGCGGGCCGCCAACTTCTGTTCGTTGATTTCCCCGTCGCGGATATCGATCTTCAAACGCGACACGTCGGTGTTCAACTTCTGGCGAACACGCGATTCCAGGCTGGGCTGCAAGTCTTTCTTGCGATCTTCCAGTTTGGTCAACAGGTTGCGAGCCTCGACTTCGATCTCCTTGATCGACGGATGGTCGGGCGCCACGAGCCGCTTGCGTTCGGTGAGCTTGAGATCGATCTCTTTGCGTTGCTTGGTGAAAAAGACAATCTCTTCATCGGTCTGGAAGATCGAATCGTACAGGGCATCGTTCACGTCGAGTGGCTCGGTCAATTTGCGTGAAGAAGTTTGAAGCTCCCGGTTCATCTTCTCCAGTTCTTTTCGAGTGAACTGCAAATCGATCTCCGCTTGATCGCGCTGCTCCTGAAGCCGGCGCTGCATGAAGGCCACCGTTTGCGGATCACCGGAGCCCACGCCGTCGCCCTTCTTGATCGCGATCTTGAGGGCAACCTTGTATTCGTTCTCGGCCTTGGCATGCATCTGTCGCAGGCGGGCTTCGCGTTCATCGCGCCGATTCTCCGATTCGCTCTTGATCTCCGCGAGATAGACATCCTTCACGGCATTGACGATCGCCGGCAGTTCAGCCGGATGATCACCTTGGAGGGTGATCCGCATGATCTCCGCGCCCGGGGGGAACTCGATGGTCAGTTCGTGTGCCAAGTAGGCTACCGGGTCGTTCTTTTCCGTGATCGTGACCAGTTCCGCGATCTCCGGGCGTGCGACGACTTTGGCCAACATCTTGCGGCTCAGGATGCGTTCTTTTTGCGTCTGTTCCTTGAGCGGCGGGTCGGGATGCTCGTAATGAGTCCGCTCGGGCGCTGACGGGAAGTAGATTTTGGCGAAGGCGCCTGGCTTGGCGGGGGGAAGGAACAGCCAAATGCAAGCGGCTGCCATCGTGCCAAGAAGAACAGCGAATGCAAGGGCCGTCTTCCACGTCCGGCGCAAGCCGCGCAGCAAGTTCAGGAGAGTCAACGGCTGATGGGCGGGCAGCGGCGCCGCCTCAATTCGCGGCGCGTAGTTCGGCGCAACGGCCGGCGAGTTCACGGGGATGAGCGGTTGATTCGGCATGAAAAATATCCGTTCCTCGAACAAAGGTAGCTCGGCGCGCACTCCGTCCCCGTGGGATTCCACCCAACGAAGGTTGCCGGTGTCCGCCACCCCGAAACGGGCGTGGGGAAACTTGAAGACCGGCACGGCATCAATGCACTACCGACGCGCTTCGTTCCGTCAAAGCGCGGCCTCGGCGGAGGCCCAATCAGGGGGCCGCCTACCGAGGAAAAAGAGACGATTCGAGATGTCGGCCGGATCGATCACGCATCCAGGGGCCGAAACATCCAGCGTTCAATTTCCACCGACACGCCGCGTTGCAAGAGTTCCACTTCGACTACGAAGCGGAGCGCCTTGCCGCGGCGGACGACCTGACCGGTCAACCCGGCCAGAGGACCGTCGATGATCTCCACCAGCGTGCCAGGGCCGATGCGGTTCTCCGGATGCAAGGGCAGGTCTGCGAGCATTAAATGGAGAACTGCGGTCAGGCTGGGTTCGAGTCGCTCCTGATCGTCGACAGGCAAACTGCGAGCGACCAGGTTCGACTCAAGCGCGGCCACGCGGTCATCGTCGTCACCACGGAGGAAGAGGTAACCGGGGAAGAGCGGGGAGTGAGCCGTCCGCACGCGGCCGCCCACTCGTTGAACGCGAGTGAAGAGAGGAAGAAAGAAAGCAATATCGCGACGGCAAAGTCGTCGGGCGAGTGCTTTTTCCGCCCGCGGCCGTGTGTGCATCACCCACCACCGGCCTGAAGTCAAAGGTTCCCAAGCTCCGCCCGTCAGGAGTCCTTCTGGCGAAACAAACGGTTCCAGCGGCAGTACGGGCATTCCGATCACCTCTCGTTCCGTTTCGACCAGTGTGTAGACTCAACAGTTCATGAGTCATGCAGCCGACCCGTACCGGTGGACGCCCACTGGCAATGCGCGGACCGATCCCGCCTCTGAAAGGATCGTTCCGTGACAACAAGGGGACGGGTCGTGGGGCGAACATTCCGCTCAACGCGTTTCACGGTAGGCGGGAGGGCCTGTTGGGGGCCGCGAAACGCATCAAAAACAATCAATCCGTTGACATTGTCGCCGTTACTTTTTCTTCACGTGTATTCTAAGTCGACATGTTCCGAATGCAAGGGAAAACGCGGCTTTTCACCCCGTAGTTGATGTAGGAAATGGGAAGGAATTTCACCCGGTGTTGAATTTGACCAATCGGGTGAGCTCGATCGCCCCGGCGTCGCCGTAACACAGGTTGGATTTGCCGATTGCGCTGACTTTGCCGGCTCGCTTCAAGTTCGGGAAAGGTCGGAATGTTGGGAATAATTCCTCTCGAAATTCATCATTCTTAGGTTAGACTATAGGTCGACGATCCGCACCCAGGTGAACCCATGCCGACTTTGCTGACTGAACCGCCTCTTAATCCCGTTCATGAGATCTTCCACGTCGAACGGATTCTCGAGCCGGATTACCACAATCCGCCGAAGCGGGAACATCGTGTCATGGCTGTCCTACCCGCCTATAACGCGGAGCGTACCCTGGCGGCCACGCTGGCCGACTTCCCCAGCGGCTGCGTCGACGAAGTCTTACTAGTTGATGATGGCAGCAAGGACCGCACGGTTCAAGTAGCGCGTGAGATGGGCCTCACCGTCATCGTCCATTCCCAGAACCAAGGCTATGGCGGCAACCAAAAGACGTGTTACCGCTACGCTCTCGAACAGGGCGCTGACATCGTCGTGATGATCCATCCGGATTACCAGTACGATGCGCGCGTGATTCCGCATGCCGTCGGCATGATCGAACTCGGCATATGCGACGTCGTGCTCGGCAGCCGCATTCGTTCGCGGGCCGAGGCCTTGAAGTGCGGCATGCCCTGGTGGAAGTACATCAGCAACCGCGGCCTCACCGCGTTTGAGAACATCGCACTCGCTCAAAATCTCGGCGACTTCCACAGCGGCTTCCGCGTCTACCGCCGCTCGGTCCTCGAGACGATCCCGTTTGAACGCAATTCGAACGACTTCGTCTTCGACACTCAGTTCTTGGCCCAGGCCGTCCACTTCGGTTTCCGGTTGGCTGACATCCCCGTGCCGGTTCGCTACTTCGACGAAGCCAGCAGCATCAACTTCAAGCGCAGCACGATTTACGGCATCCGTACGCTGACGACGATGATGAAGTACTGGTGCCTTAATAGCCGGCTGTGGCGTTCGCCTCTCTTCAAGCCCTTGACCGATGCCGAACGCCAGGCCCGTCGCTCGGCGATTCAGCGTTCGTAAACGAATTGAACACACCAGCCGAGCCGAGCCGCGTGAGCGGCCGGGTAACAGTTTCTTTCTGATACCCGGCCGCTCACGCGACTCGGCTCGCTTTTTGTTTCAATAGAAATAATTGAACAGTATCCCCTCTTTCCTGTTCAAAGGATCTGCACATGTTCTCTCGTTTCCTCGTCTGCTCCATGTTCTTCCTTCCCGCCGTCTCGGCAGTTGCTGAAGAAGCGCCGCCGCTCAAGAAGGGCGACAAGATCATCTGCCTGGGCGACTCGATCACACAGGGCGGCGGCGGTCCCAAGGGATATGTCACGCTCATCAGGAACGCCGTGACCGAAAAGCACAAAGATTTCGGCATCGAAGTCATCAACGCCGGCGTCAGCGGCAACAAGGTGCCGAATCTACAAGCCCGGCTCGAAAAAGACGTTCTCTCCAAGAAGCCGACCCTCGTCATCATCTACATCGGCATTAACGACGTCTGGCATGGTGAGAAGAACCCGGCCAACGGCACCTCGAAAGAGAAGTTCGAAGAAGGGCTCAAGGACATCGTCGGCAAGATTCAAGCCATCGGCGGTCGTGTGGTGATCTGCACCCCCACGGTAATTGGCGAGAAAACCGGCGGCGCCAACAGCCTCGACGCCAAGCTCGACGAGTACTCGGACATCAGCCGTAAGGTCGCCAAGGAATTGAAGCTTCCGCTCTGCGATCTGCGCCAGGCCTTCGTCGATCATCTCAAGGCGAACAACGCCAAGAATGACGAGAAGGGCGTGCTAACGGGC
>Ga0105047_10003487_pt1 | contig 27703 bp, 25 predicted proteins | sample MAT04_FD_78384 | JGI IMG/M metagenome (GOLD analysis project Ga0105047, IMG submission 78384) | Freshwater microbial communities from Lake Fryxell liftoff mats and glacier meltwater in Antarctica - MAT-04 (megahit assembly) | ecosystem: Environmental > Aquatic > Freshwater > Ice > Liftoff... | reverse complement strand
TCGGCCTCGTGCCGGGACTCCAGCACCTCGCCCTGCTCGTGCAGCCGGCTCACGAGGTCGCCGCGGTCGTAGGGCACCAGCACGTCGACCTCGACGTCGGGCTGGGGCAGCTCGTCGGCGATCAGGGCGCGCAGCTCGTCGAGACCGGCACCGGTGCGAGCCGACACGACGATCGAGTGCCTCTCGTGCCGGCGCAGCCGATCGATGACCTCCGGGTCGGCGAGGTCGGCCTTGTTGATGACGATGACCTCGCGCACGTCGGTGGCGTCGACGTCGGCGAGCACTGCGCGCACGGCGGAGATCTGCCCCTCGGGGTCGGGGTGCGAGCCGTCGACCACGTGCAGCAGCAGGTCGGCCTCGGCGACCTCCTCGAGGGTGGAGCGGAACGCCTCGACGAGCTGGTGGGGCAGCGCCCGCACGAAGCCCACGGTGTCGGCGAGCGTGTAGAGACGCCCGTCGGGAGTCTCGGAGCGGCGCACCGTCGGGTCGAGGGTGGCGAAGAGCTGGTTCTCGACCAGCACCCCCGCGTTGGTGAGCCGGTTGAGGATCGAGGACTTGCCCGCGTTGGTGTAGCCGGCGATGGCGACGCTCGGCACGGCGTGCGCTCGACGGCTGCCGCGCTTGGTGTCGCGGACCGTCTTCATCTCCTTGATCTCACGCCGCAGCTTGGCGATGCGGGTGTTGATCCGGCGGCGGTCGAGCTCGATCTTGGTCTCACCCGGTCCGCGCGAACCCATGCCTTGGCCGCCGGCGGCCTGGCCACCGGCCTGGCGCGACATCGACTCGCCCCAGCCGCGCAGGCGCGGCAGGAGGTACTGCAGCTGAGCCAGCTCGACCTGCGCCTTGCCCTCCCGGCTCTTCGCGTGCTGGGCGAAGATGTCGAGGATGAGGGCGGTGCGGTCGATGACCTTGACCTTGACGACGTCCTCGAGCGCACGGCGCTGGCTGGGCGCGAGCTCGGTGTCGCAGACGACGGTGTCGGCTCCCTCGGCGATGACGATGTCGCGCAGCTCGGCGGCCTTGCCCTTGCCGAGGTAGGTGGCCGGGTCAGGGTTGGCACGGCGCTGCACCACGCCGGCGAGCACCTCGGAGCCGGCCGTCTCGGCGAGCGCGGCGAGCTCGCGCATCGAGTTCTCGGCGTCGTCGGCGGTGCCCTCGGACCAGACGGCCGCGAGGACCACCCGCTCGAGGCGCAGCTGGCGGTACTCGACCTCGGTGACGTCCTCGAGCTCGGTGGACAGCCCGGCGACGCGGCGCAGCGAGGCGCGCTCCTCGCGGTCGAGCTGTTCGCCGTCGAACGAGGCGTCGTCGAGCACGAAGCCGGCGTCGTCGAATGTCGTGGTGTCGACGGTGGCGTTGTCGTCGGCGGCGAGCGCCTCGGCTCGCCCGGACAGGATGTTCTTCGCAGTCATGTTCTCCCTAGCGTCTCATCGCGCAACGCCCGGGCGCCAACCGTTTCTTCCGCGCGGCGCTAGCGTGTCCCTGCGATGAGCGAGCACGACCACTACTTCACGGCCGCCCCGGCGAGCGCCGACGAGCGCCGACGGGTGCGTGTGCGCCTCGGCGGCCGGGACCTCGAGGTCGAGGTCGCCCCCGGCGTCTTCTCGCCCTCCGGCCTCGACAAGGGCACCACGGTGCTCCTCGACGAGGTCCCCTCACCACCGCCGACGGGCACGTTCCTCGACCTGGGCTGCGGCTGGGGCCGGTCGCGCTGGCCCTGGCCCTGCGCTCCCCCGCCGCAACGGTCTGGGCCCTCGACGTCAACGAGCGGGCGCTCGACCTCACTCGTCGCAACGCGGCGGCGCTGGGGCTCGAGGGCGTGCGCGCCGTCACCGCCGACGGCATCCCGGATGGCGCCCGCTTCGACCTGATCTGGTCCAACCCGCCCATCCGGGTGGGAAAGGCCGTGCTCCACGAGCTGATGCGCACCTGGCTCCCCCGCCTGGCACCGGGCGGCGTCGCGCACCTGGTCGTGCAGCGCAACCTCGGTTCGGACAGCCTGCAGCGCTGGATCGAGTCAGAGCTCGCGATGCCGTGCACCCGGCTGACGTCGGACAAGGGCTTCCGGGTGCTCGAGGTGAGGCAGCCATGACCCGTCGACGATCTCCTGCCTCGGGGCTCCTCGTGCCCGCCCTGACCCGGAGGCACTGCGCCCCCTCGCGGCCGCAACCTGGACCGGCTCTTCGCGGGGCGACTGCTGCCCGGCATCGGGCCCGGGGAGCAGGACCGGGTGGGCCGGGTCGGGCGTACCCTCGAGCGCTCAGTTGAACCTGACGGTCAGCCGGGCCGAGGCAGTGGCGATCCCCGTCGTCGTGCCCGTGGCGTCGATCGTCCGGGACGAGGTGGAGCCCGACGGCGGGACGTAGGTCACTGTTCCCGAGGCCGTGACGCCCGCGCCGAGCGTGAAGGTCGTGCTGGAGCCGCTCGACGGCCTGAGCGTGACAGTGACCGCCGCGTCGACCAGGCTGTTGCCGTAGTCGTCGGTCGCACGGCGGGCGAGGACGAAGGTGACGTTGGTGTACCGGGGGCCACGCGTGGTCGCAACGGTCGCGTTCGCGGCACAGCTCACGGTCGTCCCGGAGCACGAGGTGAAGTAGAGCTGGCCCTGGGCTCGGGGGGTCACCACGACCGCGCCACTCGTGCCCCGGCGGCCGTCGGACGTCGTGGTGACGGTGATCGACTGCGGGCCGGATCGACGGGCGATCAGTGAGATCGTCGCGACACCGTTACTGAAGGAGGCGGTCGTGGGCGGCGACGGCACCGTGCCGTCGGGGCTCGACTGCAGACCCGTCACGGCGATGGTCCTGCTGCCGGACACGGTGGCGACGGTGCGGATCGTCACGGCGAACGACGTGCCGGCGACGGCGGTCGTCGGGGCCGTGACGGTGAGTGTGGCGTTCTGGACCGTGACGGGCACCGCCGCGGTGGTCGTCGTGGTTCCGGCGACGTCGGTGACCAGTGCCCGCAGGGTGTACGCCCCGTTCGTGAGACCGGTCGCGGCCCATGAGGTGGACCACGTGGAGGCGACGGTCGTGATCGCGCTGCCGAGGTTGGTCCAGGCGCCCGAGCCCTGCTGGACCTGGGGCTGCACGCCCGCGAGGCCGGAGCCACCGGTGTCGGCCGAGCTGCCGCTCACGGTCACCGTGCCGCTGACGACGGCACCGGAGGACGGGGCCGTGACGGAGCCGGTCGGGGCCGAGGAGTCGATCTTCAGGGCCAGCGAGACCGGGGTCTCCGCGTTGCCCCGCGTGTCGACGGAGAAGAAGCGGACCGTCGCCGTGGAGGACACGGAGAACGGACCGGTGTACCTGGTCGAGGCGGTCGTCGGGGTGTTGCCGTTGGTCGTGTAGTACGTGTTGGCGACCCCCGAGGCGTCGGTGGCGGAGAGGGTGACGGTCACGGCCGAGCTGTTCCAGCCCGCGGCGTTGGCCGCGGGCGAGGCGTTGGCGGTGGTCACCGGCGCGTTGGGGTCGAGGGTGGGCACGGCCACGGTGACGGTGCGCGGGGCCGGCGACTCCCAGGTGGTCCCGCTGAGCCGGGAGTACACGGCGTACGTGTTGGTGGTGCCGGCGACCGGCGCGGAGTCGGTACACGAGCCGGAGGAGCCGGTGACGGTGCAGACCGAGGAAGCCACGGTCGGGGACGTGCGGGCCACCCGGTAGGCGGTGGGCGTCGGGCCGCTCACGGATGCGGCGACGGTGAAGGACACGCTGGTCGCGGTGACTGCTCCGGTGGTGACACCCGGCGTGCCGAGCACGGCTGCAGCCGAGGCACCCGTGGCGTTCGAGGACAGCACGGAGAACACCGCCCAGGCGGGAGCCGCGACGAGCATGGCGACGGCCGCCACGACGGCCGCGGTCAGGCCGGTGCGGCGCAGCTCGAGCAGGCGGGTCACGAGGTGCCCCCCGAGAGCGTGACGGGGATGGTGAAGGCGGCGCCCTGGCAGCCGGACGCGGCCCAGGCGTCGAGGGTCACCGCGGCAGGCACGGTGACCGTCGTGGTGGAGCCGGCGGGCAGCGCGAGGCTGGTGGTCGCGTCGACGGTGAGCGGGGGGGCGACGCAGGCTCCGACCCCTCCAGAGACCTCGACGTCCCGTTCCGGGTCGAGCTGCACGCTCGTGACGACGACCGGCACGGGGTTGGGGTTGGTGACGGTGATGACGAGCGGCGCAGAACCGGTCGGCACGAGCGTCGTGCCCGACGGCGTCGACGCCGTCGTCGTGAGGTCGACGAGCGTGTCGGTGGACGCCGACCCGGTCGCCGAACCGGTGCTCGACCACCAGGCGAACGACGTGGCGCCGGCCACGACGCACGCCGTGGCCAGGGTCGCACCGAGGCCGAGGCGGAACCGGGTGCGGCCGGTCATCGGCCCGTCGCCGATCCGGTGTAGGCCAGGTACACCGTCACTCCGGCGCAGCTGGCCTGGTTGCGCGAGCTGTCGAGCATGGCGACCGTGGGGAGCGCGGCGGCCGGCACCCCGAGGCTGGTCAGCCGCACCTCCCGCGCGTGGGGGGCCACGGTCAGGGGGTACGAGCCCGCGTACTGCCGCACCGCGAAGTGCGCGGCGGTGCAGTCGGCTCGCGAGGTCCCCGTGACGGTGACCCCGAGGTTGGTGAGGTGCAGCGGCCGGTCGTTCGGGTTGGTCACGGCGAGCTCGATCGCGCTGGGGGCGATGCCCGGGGCCAGCTCGCCGGTGGCCGCACCCGAGAGCGTGAACGCCTCGGGGCTGCGGTCGGCGTCGACCACGAGGGTCGCCGTTCCGGAGGCGGCGATCGTGCGGTCGCCGGACGCGCCTCGGGCGGTCACGGTCACCGATGTCACGGATGCCGGTGACCGGGTGGAGGCGGTCAGCGTGAGTGTGACCGGGATCGGTGACGCGCCACCCGCGGGGACGTCCTTCGGCGAGACCGCCATCGAGACGCCCGCGGGGAGCCGGGCATCGCTCGACACACTGATGGTGCCCCGGTAGCCGTTGAGCCGGGACACGGCGACGGCGTAGCTGGCAGAGGACCCCGGCGCGACGGACACGCTCATCGGGGTGAGCGCCAGGGACAACCCCGGCGGAGCCTGTGCCGACACGACGACGACGAGGTCGAGCGTGCGCGTGATCGGGCCGCTCTTCCCGGTGATGGTGAGGGAAGCGGACCCGATGGGGGTGCGTGACGAGGTCGTCACGGTGAGGGTCGACGTGGCCGTGCCGGAGTCGACGCGAACGGTCGAGGGCGCCAACGCCGCGGTCGTCCCCGTCGGGAGCATGGAGGCAGCGAGCGAGACGTTGCCGGTGAAGTGGGCGACGGGCGACACCGACACCGAGAAGGTGGTGGCGCGCCCGCGCTGCACGGAGGCGCTGACCGGCTGTGCCGTGACCGTGAAGTCCTCGGCCGGCGGGGCCGCATCGGCGCCGATGCCGGGAAGCCGGCCGGCCAAGGAGACCACGAGAGGCGCGGCGAGCAGAGCCAGGGCAACTGCTGCCCGGGTCAGAACTCGTGCGTTCATCGTGGTCCCCTGTGGTCGGCCGGCTGTCCGGCACGAAGGTGGTCAGTGCTGGAAGGTCACCGCGCGGTGTACTGGAAGTTCAGCGTCGCGCCCTTGCAGCCGTCCTGGTTCGTGCCCTTGTTGAAGAAGTGCACGTCGTTGACCGAGTCCTGGGCGGCCTTGGCGTCGAGCTCGACGGCGTCCCAGTTGAGGGTGACCACGCCGGACCTGTCCAGCGGCTTGTTGTTGACCTGGTAGTCGGACGGGTCGCAGGTGCCGACGGCGCCGTCGGCCTGCTTGACCGTGGCGATGGCGTCGACGCCGGCAATCTGGACCATGTTCGGGCCGGGGTTGGTCACGTTGATGACGAGGTCCTGCGCGGCGTCGCCGGGGAACATGTTGGTGACCTTGCTGGTCTGCTCGACGAGGAGGGTCGTCGCGTCGGCGGCGGTGGTGGCCGAGCCGGTGCCGGTGCCCCGGCTGGTCCAGTAGGCGAACGCGGCGGTGCCGGTGCCCACGAGGACGGCGGCGACGGCGGCGGTGACGACGAGCTTCTTTGTGGAGAAGGTACGCATGTTGAGTGATGCCTTTCCCTGCACGTGGATCCGCCGGAACCTGTTTCCTGCGGCTACTGAAAAGATTGCCGCACCGGGCATCCACTTCGGAATCGGTTGTTCGGATGTCGTGCCACCGACCTTTGGCGCCGTCGGGGAGACGAAGGCCGGAGCACGACTAGTCCCTTCGGTGGAGGGAAATGCGTGACTGGTGGGTCTTGAGAGCGCTGAAGGGTCAGATGTGACGGATGTGGCTGATATGACACCTGAGCAGCAACCAAGCGGCAACCGAGCGGCACCCGAGCACCAGACGGGCTCAGCGTGTGCCGTGGGTCACATCGGCAGCAGCGAGAGGTCGACGGTGCCGTCGGCGACGAGCACCGCCGGCCCGGTGAGCTCCACACCGGAGCCCGACCGGAGGCGCACGGTGAGCCGACCGCCGGGCACGTCGACCAGCCAGGTGGCCCCCGTGTCGAGCGAGCCGGCCCAGAAGCTCGTGGCGATGGCCGCCGCGCAGGCCCCGGTGCCGCACGAGCGGGTCTCCCCGACCCCGCGCTCGTGCACGCGCATCGCCACGTGGCCGGGCCCCATGGGGCGCACCAGCTCGACGTTGGTGCCGTGCTCGGGCTCGGGGCGCACCTCCGGTGCGCGGGTGAGATCGAGCGCGTCGAGGTCGAGCGCCTCCGGCAGGGCCACGACCGTGTGCGGGTTGCCGAGCTCGACGCGCAGGGCCGAGCACGGGTCGCCGTCGTCGTCGAGGTGCACCAGGGCGTCGAACCCGTCGCGCTCGGCGGTCTCGGGGTCGGTGAGCCGCCACGGCCCTAGGTCGACCGCGAACTCCTCGCCGTCGCGCCGCACGAGCTTCACGCCGGCGCGCGTGGCGATCGCGAACTCGTCCGCGGTCTCCAGCCCCTCCCGACGAAGGTAGGCGGCGAACACCCGGGTGCCGTTGCCGCACATCTCCGACAGGCTGCCGTCGGCGTTGCGGTAGTCCATGAACCACCGGGCCGAGCCGGCCTGAGCGCGCACTGCCGGGTCGTCGGCGAGGTCGGCAGGCACCACCCGGATGACGCCGTCGCCACCGATGCCGGCGCGCCGGTCGGCCAGGGCCGCGGCCCGCGCAGCGGTGAGACCGAGGACGCCGTCGAGGTCGGGCACGAGCACGAAGTCGTTCTCGGTGCCGTGCCCCTTGGTGAAGGTCAACCGCTCAGCCATGCGCCCCATTGTGGGTCACGTGGTCGACGACCCGGTCCACGAGGTCATCCCAGGAACCGGCGAACGGGTCGAACCAGCGAACCCGCGGGTCGGCACCGAACCACGACTCCTGCCGGCGCACCAGGCGCCGGGTGCGCAGCGCCGTGTCGGCGACGGCCTCGTCGACCGTGACCACCCCGTCGATCACGTCGAGCGCCTGGGCGTAGCCGACCGCCCGGCTCGCCGTGCGGCCCTCGCGCAGGCCGAGGTCGACGAGCCCGCGGGTCTCGTCGACGAGCCCGGCGTCGAACATCCACCGCGCCCGGCGGTCGATCCTGTCGTCCACCATCCCCCGGTCGCCCCGTAGGCCGACCAGCACGGTGGGCCGCACGAACTCGCGGGTCGGCATCGTCGCGCTGAACGGACGCCCGGTCAGCGCGATCACCTCCAGCGCCCGCACCACGCGCCTTCCGTTGTTCGGCTCGATGGCATCGGCAGCCTGCGGGTCGGCAGCGCGCAGCTCGGCGAGGAGGGTTGCGACCCCCCCACGGTCGAGCCGTTCCTGCAGGGCCGCACGCACCCCGGGGTCGGTGGGCGGGATCTCGAGCCGGTCGAGCGCCGCACGCACGTAGAGCCCCGACCCGCCGGCGACCACGGGCACGGCGCCGCGCGCCAGCACCGCCTCGATGTCGCCGCGCGCGTGACGCTGGTACGCCGCGACGCTGGCCTCCTGGGTCACGTCGAGCACGTCGACCTGGTGGTGCGGGATGCCGTGGCGATCCTCGAGCGGCACCTTGGCGGTGCCGATGTCCATCCCCCGGTAGAGCTGCGAGGCATCGGCGCCGACGACCTCGCCGCCCAGCCGCCGCGCGATCGCGATGGCGAGGTCGGACTTGCCGGTGGCGGTCGGGCCGACCACTGCGACGACGAGGTCGCCCACGTCAGTCGCTGCGCTCGTCCTCGGGGGTCTCGTCGTCGTGGCCGAACGGGTCGCGGTCCTTCCCCGGCATCCACGACAGGCCGGGCACCCCCCAGCCGCTGGCCTTGACGGCCTTGCGTGCCTTGCGCGACCACTTGCCGGTGAGCCGGTCGACGTAGAGGAAGCCGTTGAGGTGGTCGTACTCGTGCTGCAGCATCCGGGCGAACCAGCCGGTCGCCTCGAAGCGCAGGTCGCTGCCGTCGAGTGCCAGGCCGGTGAGCGTGGCCTGCTCGCCCCGGCGCAGCGGATAGGAATCCCCCGGCACCGACAGGCAGCCCTCGACCTCGTCGTGCGGGTCGGGGTCGCCGACCACCGGCTTGGCCGAGGTGAGGTAGGGGTTGATGACGACCCCCCGCGGGGGGATGCCGTCGTCGTTGGTCAGCTGCCAGGTGAAGATGCGCAGCCCGACACCGACCTGGGGCGCGGCCAGGCCGACGCCCCGCGCGGCATCCATGGTGTCGAACATGTCGGCGACGAGCTCGCGGATGTCGTCGTCGATGACCTCGACGGGCTGGGCGCGCTGGTGGAGGACGGGCTCCCCGGTGATGACGACGGGTCGGATGGCCATGCCGGAGATTCTTACAGAGCCGGGCCGGCCACCGGACCACCACGCGTCGTCGGAGGGGCCCTCGACCTTGGTGTCGGAGTGGGAGGCGGTCGGCGGGCAGGCCGCCATCCACCTGAGATCTCCCATGACCCGCGGATCACCGTGCTGCCCTGCTCGGAGGTCGTCCACGGCGGCGGCGACGGGCGGCTGGGGGAGATCCGGTTGCGCGTCACGAGCACCGGAGAGGAGTCGACTCGCGACCGTGCTGCCCGGGCTCGCCGCCGCGAGCGGCGAGGGCGCGTCGGTGGCGCCACGGTCGATCGTGGTGTGCACTGGAGGAACTCCCCCGTGGGGGAGCCCCTGTTCCCGAGGAGAAGGAGGCCCCGTGAGTCTTTTCGACAGCGCCAAGGAGAAGCTTCAGCAGCTGGCCCAGGACCACCCCGACAAGGTCGAGCAGCTCAGCGACCAGGCCATCGAGCGTGGCGGCGACGCCGCCGACAGCGCGACTGGTGGCAGGTACGCAGGGCAGGTCGACCAGGCACAGACGAAGGCCGACGGGGCCATCGGCGAGCCCTGAGCCTCCGACGACGCAACCGAGGCCCCCGACCGAAAGGTCGGGGGCCTCGGCCGTTCGGCCAGCGTTGCGCGGTTCCACTGACTCGGGGTTCGGCCCCTCCCTAGCCTTGAGGAACACTCTCGCCTCCTGCCGAAAGGGAAACGTCGTGTCCCATGCCAGATCCGGTCTTCCACCACTGAACCTCACACCGTTCGACCCCACGCCCCTCTACGCCGCCGCCAACTCCCCGCGCCGAGACAAGCCGCAGCCGCGCCACTGCGCGAAGCGCAACCCTCACCTCACCGGGGTCGTCGTGACCGTCGTCCTCGCCCTGGTGGCGTTCGCCGCCTTCTTCCTGGGCTGAGTCAGGCCGAGCAGGCGGGGGCCGCGGGCTCCGGCTGCGCCGGCCGACCCACCGACGGCATACCCAGCGAAACGGCCGGCTTTCCCGGCACCGGCGCGTCCCGCAGTGCCGCCCACGCGTCTCCGCCCGCGGTGCGGCGCACGGCATACGCCCCACCGTTCACCCCGCTGTCGGCGACGAGGTGGTGCGGCGCACCGTAGGTGACGCCCACGGTGACCACGTCACCCGGACGCGGGCGCTCGGCGCCGTCCGGCACGGCGAAGTGGACCAGCCGGTTGTCGCGGGCCCGCCCCGACATCCGCGCGGTGGCACCGTCCTTGCGACCCTCACCGGGCGAGACGAGCACCTCGACCTCGCAGCCCTCGACAGTGCGGTTCTCGGCCCAGGACACCCGCTCCTGCAGCTCGATCAGCCGGTCGAAGCGCTCCTGCACGACGGCCTTGGGCACCTGGTCGGGCATCGTCGCGGCCGGGGTTCCCGCACGGATGGAGTACTGGAAGGTGAACGCGCTCGAGAAGCGCGCCGCCTCGACGACGCGCAGCGTCTCGGCGAAGTCCTCCTCGGTCTCCCCAGGGAAGCCGACGATGAGGTCGGTGGTGATGGCGGCGTCCGGGATGGCGGCGCGCACCGTGTCGATGATGCCGAGGAACCTCTCGCTGCGGTATGAGCGCCGCATCGCCTTGAGCACCCGGTCCGAGCCCGACTGCAGCGGCATGTGCAGGCTCGGCATGACGTTGGGGGTCTGCGCCATCGCCTCGATGACGTCGTCGGTGAAGGCCGCGGGGTGCGGGCTGGTGAAGCGCACCCGCTCCAGGCCCTCCACCACACCGCAGGCCCGCAGCAGCTTGCCGAACGCCAGGCGGTCGCCGAACTCGACCCCGTAGGTGTTGACGTTCTGGCCGAGCAGGGTGATCTCGACGACGCCCTGCGCGACCAGCGCCTCGACCTCGGCGAGGATCTCGCCCGGGCGGCGGTCCTGCTCCTTGCCGCGCAGGCTGGGCACGATGCAGAACGTGCAGGTGTTGTTGCAGCCCACCGAGATCGACACCCAGCCGGCGAAGGCCGAGTCGCGGCGCGTCGGCAGGGTCGACGGGAAGGTCTCGAGCGACTCCAGGATCTCGACCTCGGCGCGCTGGTTGTGCCGAGCCCGGTCGAGCAGGGCCGGCAGGCTGCCGATGTTGTGGGTGCCGAAGACCACGTCGACCCAGGGAGCGCGCTCGACGATGGTCGCGCGGTCCTTCTGCGCCAGGCAGCCCCCGACGGCGATCTGCAGGTCGGGGTTGGCGGTCTTGGCCGGGCGCAGCTGACCGAGGTTGCCGTAGAGCTTGTTGTCGGCGTTCTCGCGCACGGCGCAGGTGTTGAAGACGACGACGTCGGCGACGTCGGGGCGCTGCGGCGCGGGGATGCTGGCCAGGTCGACGTAGCCGGCCGTCTCGAGGAGGCCGGCGAGGCGCTCGGAGTCGTGCACGTTCATCTGGCACCCGTGGGTGCGCACGTCGTAGGTCCTCGGTTCAGTCATGGCCGCACCAGAGTAAGCCGGGGGTCGGGCTGCGCGGAATCGGGACGTCAGAGGCCCGGGACGTGGTCGCCGGCCCCACCCGGGGCAGTGGCAGCATGGACCCCGCAGTCCCCGCGACGAGAGGACCCGCAGTGCGCACGTTGCTCAACATCATCTGGTTCGTGTTCGGCGGCCTCTGGCTCGCCCTGGGCTACGCGCTGGCCGGGCTGCTCTTCTGCATCCTGATCGTCACGATTCCCCTGGGCGTGGCGTCGTTCCGGATGGCGCGCTACGCCCTGTGGCCGTTCGGGCGGGCCGTCGTGCCCAAGGAGGGCGCCGGCTCCGGCGCCGTGCTGCTCAACGTCGTCTGGATCGTGCTCGCAGGCTGGTGGCTGGCTCTGCTGCACGTCAGCACAGCCATCGCCCAGGCGATCACCATCATCGGCATCCCGCTGGCCCTCGCGAACCTGAAGATGGTGCCCATCTCGCTGGTGCCCTACGGCAAGCGGATCGTGCGCACCGACGAGCTGCCCCCGGGCGAACGGCCGCTGCACGCGATCTAGTCGCGCTGGTGCTCCGGCGCCTTGCGGACGGCGTCACGCACCACGCGCACGGACACCTCCACGGGGTACCCCTTGCGGGCCAGCATCCCGGCGAGCCGCCGGGTCTGCACCATCGGGTCCAGCCCGCTCATCGAGCGCAGCTTCTTCGCCACGAGCTGACGGGCGCGGTCCTCCTCGTCGTGCGGGTCGACCTCGTCGAGCGCCGCCTGCGCGGTGTCGTCGTCGACCCCCTTGCGCCGCAGCTCCTGGGCCAGGGCGCGGCGCGCCAGCCCACGCCCGACCTGCTGCGAGCGCACCAGCATGGCGGCGTAGGCGACGTCGTCGACCAGCCCGACCTCCTCCATCCGGTCGAGCACCGCAGCGGCGACGTCGTCGGGGCAGTCCTTGCGGCGCAGCACCTGGGCGAGCTGGGCTCGGCTGCGCGGGGCCGCGGTGAGCTGGCGCAGCACGATCTGACGGGCCCAGTCGTGGGAGTCGGGCTCCCTGCCCCGGGTGCGCGGATCGGAGTCGGGCTCCGGCAGCGGCGGACTCGGCGACCCCACCGCCGGCGACCCCACCGCCGGCGACCCCACCACCGGCGACCCCACCACCGGCGACCCCACCACCCATGCGGGCGGCGGGGTCGTCGAGTCGGCGAACGGCATCAGGATCAGCCCGGAGGCTCAGAACTCCACCGAGATCTCGGGCACGGCCGCGACCTCGGGCCGCGGCACCCCGATGCCGAGCTTGCCCTTGATCTTCTTCTCGAGGTCGTCGGCGAGCTCGGGGTTGTCGATGAGGAAGGTGCGGGCGTTCTCCTTGCCCTGCCCCAGCTGGTCGCCGTCCATGGTGTACCAGGCACCGGCCTTGCGCACGAAGCCCTGCTCGACGCCCATGTCGATCAGGCCACCCTCGCGGGAGATGCCGTGGCCGTAGAGGATGTCGAACTCGGCCTGCTTGAACGGCGGGCTCACCTTGTTCTTGACGACCTTGCAGCGGGTGCGGTTGCCGACCGCGTCGGTGCCGTCCTTGAGCGTCTCGATGCGCCGCACGTCGAGGCGGACCGAGGCGTAGAACTTCAACGCCTTGCCACCGGTGGTCGTCTCGGGCGAGCCGAACATGACGCCGATCTTCTCGCGGAGCTGGTTGATGAAGATCGCCGTGGTACCGGTGGTGCTGAGGGCGCCGGTGATCTTGCGCAGCGCCTGCGACATGAGCCGGGCCTGCAGGCCGACGTGGCTGTCACCCATCTCGCCCTCGATCTCGGCCCGGGGCACCAGGGCCGCGACCGAGTCGATGACGATGATGTCGAGCGCGCCGGAGCGGATCAGCATGTCGGCGATCTCGAGCGCCTGCTCCCCCGTGTCGGGCTGGGAGACCAGGAGCGCGTCGGTGTCGACACCGAGGGCCTTGGCGTAGTCGGGGTCGAGCGCGTGCTCGGCGTCGATGAACGCCGCGATGCCGCCGGCCTTCTGCGCGTTGGCGACCGCGTGCAGGGCGACGGTCGTCTTGCCCGAGCTCTCCGGACCGTAGATCTCGACGACCCGGCCGCGGGGAAGCCCGCCGATGCCGAGGGCGATGTCGAGGGCGATCGAACCGGTCGGGATGACCTCGATGGGGGGCCGCACGTCGTCGCCCAGACGCATGACGGCGCCCTTGCCGTGCTGCTTCTCGATCTGGGCCAGGACCGAGCTCAGGGCCTTGTCACGCTCACCGCCGGGGGCGGCAGCAATGGGGTTGGGAGTGAGGACGCTCCCGCGGGAGCCGTTCTGACCGGCCATGTCGCACCTGTTCTTCCTGTCGTGCAGCGAGCGCGCCCACCGGCGACCACTCTCGCCGTCGGTCTCGTCGCGAGGTCTGGTCAGACGCTAGGTGGCGGCACCGACAACGGTCACGGACTGCCGTGGGCCTGTGGACGAGTGCTGCCGGGAACGCCACCTGTGGACGACCCTAGCCGAACACCTGTTCGACGGCGCACGGGAATCCGCGCGACACGCCGGGCAGATGTGGTCGAATCGCCACGTGCCCAACGCCGACGGCCACTACCGCCCGCTCAACGAGCGGCGCCGACCCACGTGGGCGAGCACCTTCCCGGGCGTGGTCACCCTGCGGCACTACGAACGCGGCTGGTTGTCGGGTGACCTCCTGGCCGGGGTGACGGTGGCGGCCTACCTCATCCCCCAGGTGATGGCCTACGCCCAGATCGCGGGCCTCCCGCCGGCTGCGGGCCTGCTCGCCGTCGTCGCACCGACCCTCGCCTACGCGGTCCTCGGCTCCTCGCGCCAGCTGTCGGTCGGCCCGGAGTCCACGACGGCACTGATGACGGCCACGGCAATCGCCGCCGTGGGCGTGAGCGGTTCCGACGCCTATGCCGCCCTGGCAGCCGCCCTCGCCGTGGTCACCGGGGCCCTGTGCGTCCTCGGCTGGCTGTTCGGCCTTGGGTTCCTCGCCGACCTGCTCTCCAAGCCGGTGCTCGTCGGCTACCTCACCGGCGTCGCCGTGCTCATGGTCGTCAGCCAGCTGGACAGCCTCACCGGCATCGAGGTCGAGGGCGAGTCCATGCCTGCCCAGGTGTGGAGCGCCCTGCGCCACCTCGACGAGGCGCACGTTCCCACGCTCGCCCTCTCGACGACGCTGCTCGTCCTGCTCCTGCTCGGGTGGCGCTTCTTCCCTCGGCTGCCGAACCCCCTCCTCGCCGTGCTGCTCGGCGCGGCCGCCGTCACCGTCCTCGGGCTCGAGTCGCTCGGGGTCGAGACCGTGGGCGCCGTGCCCGACGCCATTCCCCAGCTCAGCCTGCCGGACCTCTCGCCCTCCGCCGTCGCCGCGATGGTCGGGCCCGCCCTCGGCATCACCGTCGTGGCCTACTCCGACAACGTGCTCACCGCGCGCGCGTTCGCCGAACGCCTCGGCCAGCAGATCGACGCCAACCAGGAGTTCCTCGCCCTCGGGGCCGCGAACGTCGCGGGGGGCCTGCTGTCCGGCTTCCCGGTGAGCAGCAGCGGGAGCCGCACCGCGATCGGCGCCTCGATGCGCAGCCGCACGCAGCTGCACTCCCTCGCCACCCTCGCGACCGTCCTGCTCTCCCTGGTCGCCCTCGCCCCGGTCATCGCCGCCTTCCCCCAGGCGGCCCTGGCCGCCCTCGTGGTCTACGCCGCCATCCGGCTGGTCGACGTGGCCGAGATCCGCCGCGTCGCGCGGTTCCGCCGCAGCGAGCTGGTGCTGCTCGGCGCCACCACGCTCGGGGTCTTCCTCTTCGGCGCGCTGTACGGCATCCTGCTCGCCGTCGCCCTGTCGCTCGGCGACCTGCTGCGACGCGTCGCGCGCCCGCACGACGGCATCCTCGGTTACGTGCGCGGGCTGGCCGGGATGCACGACGTCGACGACTTCCCGCAGGCCGAGCAGGTTCCCGGGCTGGTCGTCTACCGCTACGACTCACCGCTGTTCTTCGCCAACGCCGAGGACTTCCACCACCGCGCGCTGGCCGCCGTCGACGAAGCGGCCCACCCCGTGGAGTGGCTGCTCATCAACGCCGAGGCCAACGTCGAGGTCGACCTCACCAGCCTCGACGCGCTCGCCCGGCTGCGCCGCGAGCTCGAGGCGCGCGGTGTCGTGCTCGCCCTGGCGCGGGTCAAACAGGACCTGCTCGACGACCTCGTGGCAGCGGGGCTGGTCGACGAGATCGGCGTCGACCGGATGTACGCGACCCTCCCGACCGCGGTCGCCGCCTACCTGGCGTGGCACGAGCAGCAGCACGGCAGCCCACACCCCTTCGGGCCCGTCCCCCCGGCTCCCCCGGTCACCCCACCGGCGCCCCCGGTCACCCCACCGGGGTCGTGACGCCCCACATCGCGGCGACGTGGCGGGCGTCGGTGCCACAGCACCCGCCGACGACGCGCAGGGCCGGGAGCAGCGCGGCGAGCTCGGCCTGGGAACCTGCCAGGGCCACCGGGTCGCCCTCGTCGAGCTCCTCGGCGGCGTCGAGCTCGGCATGGCTGCGGGCCGAGGCGTTGACCCTGGTGCCACCGATGCGCTCGAGCCAGGGGCCGGCATCAGCGAGGGCGGCGGCGACGTGCGAGGGATGCGCACAGTTGACGACGAACCAGTCGGGCGGGCCGGCCTGGTCGACCTCCTCCACGGTGGCGCGCAGCGTCGAGCCGTCGGGCAGCCGGCCGTCGGTCTCGACGGTGAACCCGACCGAGACCGGGAGGCCGACCTCACGGGCCGCCAGCACCACCCCGATCGCCTCGTCACCGGTGGTCAGGGTCAGGGCGGTGATGAGGTCGGCGCCCGCGTCGGCGAGGGCCTGCGCCTGCGGCAGGTGGTAGTCGCACGCCTGCCACGGGTCCATCGCCTCGCCGGCCACGTAGCCGTCACCGCGCGGCCCCACCATGCCGGCCACCACGACCTCGGGCACGTCGTCGGCCCACTGCACGGCGAGGTCCGCGAGCAGGTGCACGGCTGCGGCGTTGGCACCGGCGAGCCCGTCGGCCCCGACCCCCAGCCGGGCGCCCCAGTCGTGGTTCGCCCGCCAGGTCGGGGTCTCCAGGAGCAGACCCGCTCCGGCCGCCGCGGCGATGCCGGCATAGGCCTGGTAGTAGCTGATCAGCAGGTCGCGTCCCTTGGGGTCGACGAGCAGTGGGAACGCCGCGAACTGGGGCAGCTCGACGCCGTGGTGGAAGACCAGGTCGGTCTCGAGGCCCCCGTCGGTGACGTAGCCCGGCAGTGCGGGGTCGGGTGTCCAGGTGTCGTCCCACCGCGCGCTCATCCGGCAAGTGTCCGCCGCCGCGAGCGACGCGTCGACCGGCTGTAGAGGGTCAGGCGAGCAGCAGCTTCTCGATGCGCCGGGAGGCGCCCGCGATGCCGAGGGCGCCCAGCACGAGCAGGTAGGCCGCGTTGCCCAGCAACGACCACCCGACCTCCCCGAGCATCAGCCCCCGCTCGAGCGCGACGCCCTGGTACAGCGGCGTCGCGGCCACCACCCACTGCACCGACTCGGGGTAGGTGGACAGCGGGAAGAACGTGGCGGAGAACAGGAACATCGGCTGGATCGCCAGGGTGACGTAGTCGAAGTGCTGCCAGCTGGTCATGTACGTGGTCGCGAACATGCCCACCGCGCCGAAGGCCAGGCCGATGAGCACCGCGGCGGGCACGGCGAGCAGCGCCCACCACGACTGCACCAGACCTGCGAGGACCGCGACGGCGAGGAACATCGCCGAGTACAGCGCCCCCCGCAGAAGCGACCAGGTGATCTCGCCGACCGCGACGTCGCGCGGGCGAAGGGGTGTGGCCAGCATGGCGTCGTAGAGGCGCTGGTACTTCAGCTTGAAGAACACGTTGTAGGTGCTGTCGGCGACGGCGCCGTTCATCGCCGACGACGCCAGCAGGGCGGGCGCCACGAACGCGGCGTACGGCACGGTCTTCCCGCCGTCGGTGACGACGTCGCCGACGAGCGCACCCAGGCCGACGCCGATGGAGAAGAGGTAGAAGACCGGCTCGACGAAGCCGCTGAGCAGGAGCAGCCACGCGCGCCGGAACGCGGTCATGTTGCGCCCCACGACGTGCCGGGCCAGGCCCAGACCCAGGGGGAACGGGAGCCGCCGCGACGCGCGGGCGACGCCGGTCGCCGCGCTCACGAGACCAGCCTCCGGGTGAACTCGCGCCGGGCGAGCACCCAGCCCACCGCGACGTAGCCGAGCAGCACGGCGAGGTGAACCGCGCCCAGCGGGCCCGGAGCGGTGCCGGTGGCGGCGTCGCGGGACAGCTCGACACCGTGCCAGAGCGGGGTGGCCCAGGCGATCGGCTGCATCCACAGCGGGAGCTGGTCGACCGGGAAGAAGGTGCCGGAGAACAGCATCAGCGGGGTGACGACGAACCGGAAGAGGATGCTGAAGCCGTTGTCGTTCTCGAGCCGTGCGGCGAAGGCGAACATCGGTACGGCGAAGGCCAGCCCGGTGAGCACGGCCACGGGCACCGCGAGCAGCACCCACCAGGAGGCGAAGGCGCCGAAGGGTGCCGCGACCAGCACGAAGATGAGCGACCCGGTGAACAGGTGGAACGCGACGAGGGCGAGGTGGCCGCCGAGCACCTCGACGACCCGTAGCGGGGTGGCCAGCATCGCGGCGTACATCTGGTTCCACTTGATGTAGCCCATGACCGCGTAGGTCGACTCACCGAAGGCGGTCATCATCGCCTGCATGGCGAGGATGCCGGGCACGACGTACTGCAGGTAGGGCACGCCGTCGACCCCGCCGGCGCTGTCGTCGACGAGCGCGCCCAGGCCCAGGCCCATGGACAGCAGGAAGAACAACGGCGACAGGAAGCGGGTGATGATGGAACCGCGCCAGGTGCGCCGGTAGACGAGGACGTGGTGGGCCGTGACCGCACCGACCCGCTCGAGGGTCGACGTCGGGCGACGCGCGCCGAAGCCGAGCCGGCCGCTCGGGGTCGGCCCGGACACGCGGTCGGGGGTCGCGGTCGTCATCAGTCGACCAGGCTGCGGCCGGTGAGGTGGAGGAAGACGTCCTCCAACGTGGAGCGCCGCACCAGTGACGACAGCGGCTGAACCCCGCGGGCGTGCACCGTGGCGAGCGCGGCGTCACCGTCGTCGGCGTAGACCAGGAGCCGGTCGGGCAGCACCTCGAGCCGCTCGCCCACACCGGCGACGGCGTCGACGTGCCGATCCTGCTCGTCGAGGTCGAACCGCAGCTCGAGCACCTCACGGGTCGCGTGCTCGGTGATGAGGGCCCGCGGGCTGCCCTCGGCGACGATGCGGCCGTGGTCCATGACGACGAGCCGGTCGCAGAGCTGCTCGGCCTCGTCCATGTAGTGCGTGGTGACGATGAGGGTGACCCCTTCGCGTTTGAGCCGGAACAGCCTGTCCCACAGCACATGTCGTGCCTGCGGGTCGAGCCCGGTCGTCGGCTCGTCGAGGAGCAGCACCTCGGGGTCGTTGATCAGGCTGCGGGCGATGGTGAGCCGCCGCTTCATGCCGCCGGACAGCGGCTCGACCCGGTCGCGGCGTCGCTCGGTGAGCTGGGCGAACTCGAGCAGGTCGTCGGCACGCGTGCGAACCTCGTGCCGGCTGAGGCCGAAGAACCGGCCGTAGACCCACAGGTTCTCCTCGACGGACAGGTCGTCGTCGAGGATGTCGCGCTGCGGGCACACACCGAGCCGCGCGCGGATCGCCGGCCCGTCGGATGCCGGGTTCATGCCGAGGATGCTCAGCTCACCCTCGGTGACCGGCGAGACGCAGCCGACCATCCGCATCGTGCTCGACTTGCCCGCGCCGTTCGGGCCGAGGAAGCCGAAGGCCTCGCCCCGGCGCACCTCGACGTCGATGCCGTCGACGGCCGTGAAGTCGCCGAACCGCTTGGTCAGCCCCCGAGCGCGGAGCAGGATGTCGTCGCCCACCGGAGCGACAGTAATGCAGCCCGCCGTCAGCGTCGCGGGGGTTTGTCGAGGCCGTGCCGCCGGTCCTCGGGCACGTCCATGGCGTCGCACAGCGCGAACCAGACGTCGCGCGGCGGCATCCCGGCGGTGAGCGCCTCCAGTGCGGTGCGGCCGCCGAGCGCTGCCAGATGGGTCGAGCCGGCGAGCGAGTGCGCGTAGGCAGCACCGAACTCGTCCTCGGCGAGGGCCCAGAAGCGTGAGACGCGCATGGCCGGATCGTATGCCGTCGCCCGACGCCCTCCGACCACCGGCATACTGACCCGCATGCGCCTGATCACTGCCGCCGGGGTGCCACCCTCGCTCGCCCGCGTCTGCGAGCCCGCAGCGCCGCCCGTGCGGGTCGGCCTCGTGCAGCACGCCTGGGATGCCGACCGAGCGCGGCTGCGCGCGACCCTGCTCGACGGCATCCGCACGGCCGCCGACGCGGGGGCCCGCGTCGTCTTCCTCCCCGAGCTCACCCTGTCGCGCTACCCTGCCGACGCGCTGCCCGAGGGGCGGCCCGACGCCACCGCCGAGTCGCTCGACGACGGGCCCACGGTGACGTTCGCGCGGGACGCGGCCGCGGCATCCGGCGTGATGGTGCACGCCTCGCTCTACGAGCGCGCACCGTCACCGGACGGCTCCGACGACGGGTTGGGCTTCAACACGGCGATCCTGGTCGCCCCGAGCGGGCAGGTGGTCGCCCGCACCCGCAAGACGCACATCCCCGTGACGGCGGGCTACTACGAGGACAAGTACTTCCGGGCGGGCCCGCCCGACCAGGCCTACCCTGTGCACGACCTGGTCGACCCGGCGCTGCGGCTCGGGATGCCGACCTGCTGGGACGAGTGGTTCCCCGAGGTCGCGCGCGCCTACGGTCTCGCGGGCGCGCAGGTGCTGGTCTACCCGACTGCGATCGGGTCCGAGCCCGACCATCCCGACTTCGACACGCAGCCGCTGTGGCAGCACACGATCGTCGGTCACGCCATCGCCAACGGGGTGTTCGTCGTGGTGCCCAACCGCTACGGCACCGAGGGGCTCATCACCTTCTACGGCAGCTCGTTCATCGCCGACCCCTACGGCCGGGTGCTGGTGCAGGCGCCCCGTGACGAGGCGGCCGTGCTGGTCGCCGACCTCGACCTGGCTCAGGGGCGCGACTGGATCGAGCTGTTCCCCTTCCTGTCCACGCGCCGGCCCGACTCCTACGCCTCGCTCACCGAGCCGGTGCGGCCTGAGCACCAGCGGGAGGGCTGAGCCGTGGCAGCCCCGGGCGGCTGGCGGATGCCGGCCGAGTGGGCACCGCACGAGCGCACCTGGATGGCGTGGCCGTCGGCCGGGTACACCCTGGGCGACACCGAGGCCGAGGCCGACGAGGCTCGCGGCACGTGGGCGGCGGTGGCACGGGCGGTGTCCCACTTCGAGCCGGTGACCGTCGTGGCCGACCCGGCCGACGAGTGGATCGCGCGCAAGTCGCTCGGCGACCAGGTCGAGGTCGTCACGGCGCTGCTCGACGACGCCTGGATGCGCGACATCGGCCCGACCTTCGTGCTCGCCCCCGACGGCAGGCTCGGCGCCGTCGACTGGGTCTTCAACGGGTGGGGTGCCCAGCACTGGGCGACGTGGGACAACGACACCCGCATCGCCTCGTTCGTCGCGGCCAGGGCGGGAGCCAAGCGCATCCCGTCCGACCTGGTCAACGAGGGCGGCGGCATCTGCGTCGACGGGCTCGGAACCGTGCTGCTCACCCAGACCGTGCAGCTCGACCACGGCCGCAACCCCGGGCTCACCAGGGCCGACGTCGAGGCCGAGCTGGCCCGCACCATCGGCACCACGACCTGCATCTGGCTGCCACGCGGGCTGACCCGCGACTACGACGAGTTCGGCACCCGCGGACACGTCGACATCGTCGCGACGTTCTCCTCCCCGGGGGTGGTGCTGCTGCACTGGCAGGGCGACCCCTCGCACCCCGACCGCGAGGTGTCGGTCGAGCTCGAGGGGCTGCTGTCGTCGTCGCACGACGCCCGGGGCGAGCTGCTCGAGGTCGTGCGCGTGCCCGCCCCGACCACCCTCGAGGACGACGAGGGCCCGGTCGACTGGTCCTACATCAACCACCTCGTCGTCAACGGCGGGGTCGTCGCGTGCACCTACGACGACCCGCAGGATGCCGACTCGCTCGCCGTGCTCGAGCGGGCGTATGCCGGCCGCCGGGTCGTCGGCGTCGACGCCCGCCCGCTGTTCGCCCGGGGCGGCGGCATCCACTGCATCACCCAGCAGCAGCCGAGGACCTGACGATCGCCCGACCCTGAACACCGCCCGACCCTGAACACCGCCCGACCCTGAACACCGCCCGGCTCCAGGCACCGGTGTCGGCGGCGGGTGGCAGGCTGACACCGACATGACCGCCGACGTCCTCGACCGCTTCTCCCCCGCCACAGCCGCGTGGTTCCGGGGGAGCTTCAGTGCACCCACCCCCGCCCAGGTGGGTGCCTGGGAGGCGATCAGCAGCGGGCACCACGCCCTGGTCGTCGCCCCCACCGGCTCGGGCAAGACCCTGTCGGCCTTCCTCTGGGCGCTCGACCGCCTCGCCTCGCAGCCCCTGCCCGAGGAGAGGAAGGCGCGCTGCCGGGTCCTGTACGTCTCTCCGATGAAGGCGCTCGCCGTCGACGTCGAGCGCAACCTGCGCAGCCCGCTCGTCGGCATCCGGCACGCGGCCACCCGGCTCGGCGTGCCCGAGCCCGACATCACCGTCTCGGTGCGCTCGGGCGACACCCCGGCCGACGAGCGCCGCGCCTTCGCCCGCACACCCACCGACGTGCTGATCACCACCCCCGAGTCGCTCTTCCTCATCCTGACCTCGGCCGCACGCGAGGCGCTGGCCGGGGTCGAGACCGTCATTCTCGACGAGGTGCACGCCCTGGCGGGCACCAAGCGGGGCGCCCATCTCGCTCTCAGCCTCGAGCGGCTCGATGCCCTGCTCCCCCAGCCGACGCAGCGAATCGGGTTGTCCGCCACCGTCCGCCCCGTCGAGGAGGTCGCCCGCTACCTCGCCGGCGGCCGTCCGGTCGACGTGGTGCAGCCACCGTCGACCAAGGAGTGGGACCTCAAGGTCGTCGTGCCCGTGCCCGACATGGCCGAGCTCGGGCAGCCCACCGGAGACCTGTCGGGCGCGGCAGCCGGCCAGGAGCAGCGGGCCTCGATCTGGCCGCACGTCGAGGAGCGCATCGTCGACCTCGTCGCCGAGCACACCTCGACCCTGGTCTTCAGCAACAGCCGGCGCCTCGCGGAGCGGCTCACCACCCGGCTCAACGAGATCTGGGAGGAGCGGGTCGAGGCGGCCGACGGCGCCGATACCGTGGGGGCGCCGGATACCGTGCCACGCGCCGCCGCGCTCTCCCGCAGCCCCGCTCAGGTCATGGCGCAGTCCGGTGCCTCGCGCGGTGCCCCGGCCGTGCTCGCCCGGGCCCACCACGGGTCGGTGAGCAAGGAGCAGCGGGCCACCATCGAGGAGGACCTGAAGTCGGGGCGACTTCCCGCCGTGGTCGCCACGAGCAGCCTCGAGCTCGGCATCGACATGGGGACGGTCGACCTCGTCGTGCAGGTCGAGTCGCCGCCGTCGGTGGCCTCCGGGCTGCAGCGCGTCGGCCGGGCCGGGCACCAGGTCGGGGCCGTCAGCCGGGGGGTGCTCTTCCCCAAGTTCCGCGGCGACCTCGTGCAGACCGCCGTCGTCGTCGAGCGGATGCTCGCCGGCCGGATCGAGGCACTGCACCTGCCCAACACCCCGCTCGACGTCCTGGCCCAGCAGGTGGTGGCCATGTGCGCCCTCGACGAGTGGACCGTCGACGACGTGCTGGCGCTAACCCGCCGTTCGGCCTCGTACTCCACCCTCACCCGCCCGGTGCTCGACTCGGTGCTCGACATGCTCGCCGGGCGCTACCCCAGCGACGAGTTCGCCGAGCTGCGCGCCCGCATCACCTGGGATCGGTTGTCCGACACCCTCACTGGTCGTCGTGGTGCCCAACGGCTCGCCGTCACCTCAGGTGGCACCATCCCCGACCGCGGGCTGTACGCCGTGTTCCTCGCCACCGGCGAGGGCCCCGGCCGGCGGGTCGGCGAGCTCGACGAGGAGATGGTCTACGAGTCGCGGGTCGGCGACCTGTTCACCCTGGGCACCAGCACCTGGCGCATCGAGGACATCACCCACGACCGGGTGCTCGTCACCCCCGCCCCCGGGCTCCCCGGGCGGCTGCCGTTCTGGAAGGGCGACTCGCTCGGCCGCCCGGCCGAGCTCGGCCGAGCGGTCGGGGCCTTCGTCCGCGAGCTGGAGGGCCTCAGTGCGGCCGCCGCACGCGAGCGGGTCGGGGCGGCCGGGCTCGACGACTGGGCCTGCGACAACCTGCTGGGCTACCTTCGCGAGCAGCGCGAGGCCACCGGCCACGTGCCCGACGACCGCACCATCGTCGTCGAGCGCTTCCGTGACGAGCTGGGCGACTGGCGGGTCGCGGTCCTGTCACCGTTCGGCGCCCAGGTGCACGCCCCGTGGGCGCTGGCGCTGAGCGCCCGGATGCGCGACCGGTTCGGCGTCGACGTGCAGGCCATGCACGGCGACGACGGCATCGTGCTGCGGCTGCCCGACATCGAGCTCGACGACCTCGACGGCGTGCGCGAGCGCGGGGTGGGTCGCGAGCTGCTCGACCTGGTCACCCTCGACCCCGACGACGTGCGCAGCCGAGTCACCGACGAGATCGGCGGGTCGGCCCTGTTCGCCGCCCGGTTCCGCGAGTGCGCGGCCCGCGCGCTGCTGCTCCCCCGGCGTCGGCCCGACCGGCGCCAACCGCTGTGGCAGCAGCGCCAGCGCGCCTCGCAGCTGCTCGAGGTGGCCAGCCAGTACCCGACCTTCCCCATCGTCCTCGAGGCGGTGCGTGAGTGCGTCCAGGACGTCTTCGACGTGCCCGGGCTGGTCGACCTGATGCGAGACATCGGTTCGCGCAAGGTCACCGTCGTCGACGTCGAGAGCAGTACCCCGTCGCCGTTCGCCAAGTCGCTGCTCTTCGGCTACGTCGCGCAGTTCCTCTACGAGGGCGACTCCCCCCTGGCCGAGCGCCGGGCGGCGGCCCTGGCCCTCGACCCCAGCCTGCTCGCCGAGCTGCTCGGCACCAGCGAGGGGCTGGCGCTGCGCGACCTGCTCGACGCCGAGCAGATCGCCCGCACCGAGGCCGAGCTGCAGCGGCTCACCCCCGAGCGGGCCGCCCGCGACTGCGACGACGTGCTCGACCTGTTGCGCTCGCTCGGCCCGTTGCCGGTCGACGGCATCCTCGCCCGGTGCCGCGAGGGCACCACCGGTGACGACGTCGAGGCCTGGCTCGCCGGGCTCGACGGCGCCCGCCAGCTGATCTTCGTGCGGGTGGCCGGCGAGCCTCGCTGGGCCGCCATCGACGACGCCTCCCGGCTGCGCGACGCCCTCGGGGTCTCGCTGCCCCCCGGCGTGCCACAGACCTTCCTCGAGCCGGTCGCCGACCCGCTCGGCGACCTCGTCGCTCGCTACGCCCGCACCCACGTGCCCTTCCACGCCGCCGAGGTCGCCCGCGCCTACGGGCTCGGCCCGGCCGTGGCCGGCACGGCCCTGGCCCGGCTGGTGTCGACCGGCCGGGTCGTCGAGGGCGAGCTGCTGCCCACCGGCGGAGGGGGCACCGAGTTCTGTGACGCCGAGGTGCTGCGGATGCTGCGGCGCCGGTCGCTGGCGGCGCTGCGGGCTGAGGTCGAGCCGGTCACGCCCGTCGAGCTGGCCCGTTTCCTGCAGGGCTGGCAGGGGGTGGGCGGCCGGCTGCGGGGGCGCGACGGGCTGGTGCGGGTCATCGAGCAGCTGAGCGGAGCCGTGCTGCCGGCCAGTGCCATCGAGTCGCTCGTGCTGCCGGCGCGGGTCGCCGACTACACCCCCGCCCTGCTCGACGAGCTGATGGCCACCGGCGAGGTGCTCTGGTGCGGCCACGGCTCGCTACCCGGTGACGACGGCTGGGTCTCGCTGCACCTCGCCGACTCCGCCCACGTGACCCTGCCCGGCCCCGCCCCCGATCGGGTGCCCACACCCGAGGGGCTCGCCGTGCTCGACGCGCTCGCCGGCGGTGGCGCCCACTTCTTCCGCACCCTGTCCGACCAGGTCGGCTCCACCGATGACCAGGCTCTCGCGACGACGCTGTGGGACCTCGCCTGGTCCGGTCGGGTCACCGGCGACACCTTCGCCCCGGTGCGCGCCCTGTTGTCCGGCGGTCGCACCGCGCACCGGCGCACCCCCACCGGCCCCCGCCGCACCCGGTACGCCGGTCGCCGCGGTCCGCTGGGCGGGCTCGGTTCCGCCCCGGCCCGGCCCGCGCTGCCGGCCCGCACCGGCCCGCCACAGGTCACCGGCCGCTGGTCGCTGCTGCCTCCGGTCGACCTCGACCCGACCCTGCGCGCCTACGCCACGGCCGAGCTGCTCCTCGACCGGCACGGCATCGTCACCCGCGGGGCGACCTCGGCCGAGGACGTGCCCGGCGGCTTCGCGGCGATCTACCGGGTGCTCGGCAAGGCCGAGGAGGCCGGGCGGGTGCGCCGCGGGTACTTCGTCGAGGGCCTGGGGGCCTCACAGTTCGGCACGACCGGGGCCGTCGACCGGCTCCGCAGCGGCACCGGCGGGGTGGGTACCGCGAGCCGCGAGCGTGAGCGCGGTCGCGAGAGCCCGGCAGCCGTCGTCCTCGCCACCAGCGACCCGGCGAACCCCTTCGGCGCGGCCCTGCCCTGGCCCGACCGCGCGGTCGACCCCGCTGCCGTCGGTGGCGAGCCGCCCGGCGCCGACGCCCCCGCCGACAAGCGCCGTCGACACCAGCCGGGCCGCAAGGCGGGCGCCGTCGTCGCGCTCGTCGACGGCGACCTCGTGCTCTACGTCGAGCGGGGAGGCAAGACCCTGCTCACCTACGCCGACGACCCCGCCCTGCTGCGGGCCGCCGCGACCGCCCTCGCGGAGGCCGTGCGGCGCGGCAGCCTCGGCCGGATCACCGTGGAGAAGGCCGACGGCGGCCAGCTGCTCGGCTCGGGCCACCCGGTCGTGGCTGCGCTCGAGGAGGCCGGCTTCCACCTCACCCCGCGTGGTCTGCGGATGCGTCGGTGACCGGCAGCGCCCGGGCCGCGCGCCAGGTGAACACGGCCACCGCCGCGCTCACGGGCGCCCACAGCGCGCGCTCGGCCGGGCTGGGCGACGCGAGGTTGAGCGCCGCGCCCACGACGCTGACCCCGGCGACTGCGCGCAGGAGGGCTCGCTGGGCCCCGGCCGACCGCGGCACCTCCGCCGCGACGGCGACCGTCACGGCACCCCACAGCACCGCCGCGACGGCCGAGGCGACGCGCAGGTCACCCGGAAGGGTGCCCTCGTGGCTGCCGCTCCAGGCCACCCGGCCCCACGGCGCACCCGCGGCCAGTGCGACCTGGAACACCGTGACGCCCCCGAGCAGGACGCCCGCCGCGACGCGGTCCGTCGAGCCGGTTCTGGGGTCCGGGGCATCTTCATATCTCACAGATATGTTTCTACCAGATAGCATGGGCTGATGGCCAGACCGTCCCAGACCGAGCTCGCCGTGCTCGGTGCCCTGTCCACCGGTGCGATGAGCGGCTACGAGCTGCGCCGGGCCATCACCGAGGTGCTCGGGCACTTCTGGCACGAGAGCTTCGGCCAGATCTACCCCTGCCTCACCGCTCTCGAAACGACCGGCGCCGTCCGCCGCTCCGGGCCGGGCCGCACCTCGGGCACCGTCTTCGAGATGACCCCCACCGGCCGCACCCGCCTTCGAGCCCTGCTCGCCGAGCCCTATCCCCCTGCCCCCGCGCGCAACGGCCTGCTGCTGCGGCTGTTCTTCGGCAGCGAGCTGCCTCCGGGAGCGCCGGAGTCCCTCCTCACCCAGGCACAGGAGGCGGCCCGCGAGTCCCTCGAGCGGTACGCCGCCGTGCGCGCCGACCTTGACGACGACACCGCCCTCGACGACGACCTCGACGACGACACCGACCGCGCGCAGGCGTTGCGCACGGCCACGCTGTCCTTCGGCGAGCACATGGCGCGCGCCCAGCTCGCCTGGGCGCAGGAGTCCCTCGCCGCCCTGGAGCGTCTCGACGAGGAAGCGCCCCGTGCCCGAGGGTGACACGGTGCACCGCACCGCCGACCGCCTCGACGCCGCCCTGCGCGGCGCCGTCGTCGAGCGCGCCGACCTGCGGTGGCCGTCGGTGCCCGATGTCGACCTCTGCGGCTCACGCACCCTGGAGGTCGTCGCCCGCGGCAAGCACCTGCTGCACCGGTTCGACTCCGGCAGCACGCTGCACACCCACCTGCGGATGGAGGGCCAGTGGCGCGTCGAGCACCCCGGCAGCGCCACCGAGCGGGCGCTGCGCCGCCACGACCTGCGGGTCGCCGTGCTCACCGCGCGCTGGTCGGCCCTCGGCCTCCGGCTCGGGATGCTCGACCTGGTGCCGACCTCGCGCGAGGCCGACGTCGTGGGGCACCTCGGGCCCGACGTGCTCGGCCCCGACTGGGACCCCGCGGTCGTGGC
>Ga0105047_10003486_pt1 | contig 27707 bp, 22 predicted proteins | sample MAT04_FD_78384 | JGI IMG/M metagenome (GOLD analysis project Ga0105047, IMG submission 78384) | Freshwater microbial communities from Lake Fryxell liftoff mats and glacier meltwater in Antarctica - MAT-04 (megahit assembly) | ecosystem: Environmental > Aquatic > Freshwater > Ice > Liftoff... | reverse complement strand
GACATCAGGGCGACAGCGTGCGATCGATGATCTCGATCCAGCGGCGGCGCCACTCGGCTTCTCCATAGTCGCGCATCGCGATCGCGCGGCTCGCGGCCCCCATCTTCTGGGCGAGCGCGTCGTCGCTCAAGAGCATACGGCAGCGATCTCGCACTTGGGCCGCGCCATCACAGACGAAGCCATTCTCACCATCGATGACGTAGCGTTCGATCCCGGGGAGTCGAAACGAGACGATCGGCATCCCGGTCATCATCGCCTCGATCAGGGTGATCGTGTATTCCTGCTCGCCGTCGTGCAGATACACCCGGCTCTTGCGGAAGAGCTCCTGGATTCCTTCGTAGGAGAACTTCTCCTGGGTCTCGTCGAGGTGATCGACGTGCAGGTGAGGCACGTCCGCCATCGCCTCGAGGTACTGCTTGTAGTGCCAACCCCGCTGCTTGTAGGTGTGGATGATCGAGAGGACGCGCCTGTCTTCTCCCGTCCACGGACCGTAGGCCTCGGGATCCAGCCCCAGCGGCACATACGGGACCTCGACGCCCTTCTTCTCCTTCAGCCAAGCCACGGTGTTGGGATAGAACGACACCACGCTGAAGTCGTCACGCGACAAGAGGGCATCCCACTCGGGTTCTTCGAGCTCGGCCACTTTGGACACCCGGTAGAGCTTCTTGCCCGGCCTCTCCCAGAAGAGCTTCACCTGCCAGTTGAACATCAACCATGCGAGGTCGTAGCGCTCGGGCCAGCCGATGGCGGGCCGTCCCTCCATGCGACCGTCGAGGAGCGCCGCGTAGTCGCTCGGCTCCCACTCGAGCTGGGCGTCGTCGAACGCGGGCAGCACGTTGTGCACGTTCGGTTCTTGAGGACGCCAGTACTTGAACTGATCCCAGTGACCCAAGAAGTACGTGGGCAGTCCGACGCGGGTGAAGTGGTATTGGACCCCCGGGTGGGTGGGGATGATCAGGAGCTTGTAGTCGGTCCGCGGGGCGCGCGGGCTCATGCCTGCCCTCGCAACACCACGACTGGCGCGAGCACTTCGCGCTCCGGCGAGCTCAGCTTGCGGGAGAGCTCGCCGCCCGCGTCGAGCAATACCCCCGAGGGTCCGCGACCGCTCTGGTAGAGCGCGACGAGCGCCTGGCGATCGGCCAGGCACGGATGCGCGACGACGACGACGTCTGCGCCCTCCACCGCCTCGGCGATGGTGTCGACGGCGCGGGCGCGGGGATCATCGAGCGCGGCTTCGAGCGCCAAGAGGCCCAACGGCGGAATGCGCGCATCGGTCACCGAGGCATCGGCGACCGCTACTGTCATGCCCGCATCCAAGAGCGCGGTGACGAGCTGCACCGGGGCGCTGTCGCGCACATCGGAGGCGCCCGGCTTGAAACCGATGCCCACCACCGCCACGCGCTGGGGCTTACGAGCGAGCACCGCGGCCACCAAGTGATCGAGGTGCGCTTGGTTCGAGGCGAGCACGCCGCCCAGCACGGGGACCTTCACGCCCGCGCCGCGCGCGAAGCTCTCGAGCGCGGAGACGTCTTTGACCAGGCACGCGCCACCGAAGGGCATCCCGGGCCTCAGGTACGCCGCGGAGGTGTTGAGCTTGGTGTCGCGACACAAGAGCTCCATCACCTCGAACGGGTCGACGCCGATGGGCTTGGCGATGCGCGCGACCTCGTTGGCGAAGCTCACCTTCAGCGCGTGCCAGGCGTTCGCGACCAGCTTGAGCACCTCGGCGCTCGCGGGATCGGTGCGCACCATCTTCGCGTGGTGCGCGGGCCCCCAGATCCCCTCGACCACGCTCGCGGCCGCGTCGTCCTCGGTGGCGTACACGATGAGCTCGGGCTCCTCGCGATCTTTCACCGCGCTGCCTTCACGCAAGAACTCCGGGTTCAGCGCGAGGCTGACTTTGGCGCGCACGCCGCGCTCACTCAGCGCGGTGGCGATGGCATCACGCGCTTTCGAATACAGGCCCGGCGGCACGGTGCTGCGGATGATCAGCGTGTAGGTCGCGCCGGGGGGCACCGCGCGGGCGACCTCTTTGCAGGCACCGAGCACGTCGTCGATCAAGAGCTCGCCGTCTGGGCCGCGGGGCGTGCCCACGCAGATGAGGGCGCAGCCGCTCCCTTGCACCGCGGCGCTCAGATCGGTGGTGGCGCGCAACGTGCGCAACGCGATGGCGCGTTCGATGCGCTCGCTGAGGAGCGGTTCCACCAACGGGGCACGGCCGCCCTCGATCGCTTCGACGACGGCCGCTCGCCGGTCGACGCCGACCACGTGCCTTCCGGCGGCAGCGAGCACCGCGGCCTCGACGCACCCGACGTAGCCGAGGCCGATCACTGCGACGGTGGTCACCGGGATCGGCGCGACCGGGAGCATGCTCGCGGGCATCGTGCTCATGAGGCGTTCGCGTCGAAGAAGGGCGCTCCGTCCTTCCAGTCGCTCAGCTTGTCGGCTTTGCGATCGAAGAGCGGCGAGGCCTTGAGGCCCGAGCGATGGGCGCGCATGGCCCAGGCGGTCTTCACGCAGCCGATGCCGTACTTCACCCCCACGTCGAAGTGAATGGTCTGCATCCCATCGAAGTAGCGCGCGGGACAGCTGATCTCGCCTATCGGGAAGCCGAAGTGCAGGGCTTGGGCGATGAGCTCGTTGTCGAAGACGTAGTCGTTGCTGTTCTCCGCGAGGGGCAGCTCCTCGAGGATCTTGCGGGAGAACGCGCGGTAGCCGGTGTGGTACTCGCTGAGGCCCGCGCCCATCACCCCGTTCTCGAAGATGGTGAGGCCACGGTTCACCACGAACTTCCAGAGCGGCATCCCGCCCTTGAGCGCGCTGCGCATCAAGAGACGCGAGCCGAGCGCGAGATCGTAGCCGCCGTAGGCCACCATCGAGGCCATCGCGGGCACCAGCTCGGGCCGGTACTGGTAGTCCGGGTGCACCATCACGGTGACATCGGCGCCCAGCCTCAGCGCCTCGCGGTAGCCGGTCTTCTGCGCCGCGCCGTAACCCCGGTTCTTCTCGTGACGAAACACGTGGCAGCCCAGGCGGCGTCCCAGCTCGGCGGTGCCATCGGTGCTTCCGTCGTCGACGAGGATCAGGAGATCCGCGAACCCTTGGGGGATGTCGTCGAGGGTTCGCTCGAGCGTGCTCGTGACGTTGAGGCCCGGCAGGACCACGGCGATCTTTTTGTTTCCCAACATGCGGCGCGCACGCTAGCACGATGCGCCCTACTTCCAGCTAGGCGGCAGGCCTTCCTCGATCTCGATGGCTGCGAAGGGTGGGGTGACCGAGGGGCCCAGATCCTTGGCCCAGTCCCAGGTCTGCCGCAGGCCCTCGATGAGCGTCGTGTTCGGTCCTTCGCCGAGGACTCGATTCAAGAGGCTGTGATCGGAGTGGGCGTGGGTGACCTCGTTGCGCGCCGCCAGGTGCTTCACCTCGAGATTCTTGCCGGTGACCTCCACGATGGCGCGCGCGAGCGCTTGGATGGTGTAAGTGTCGTCACCGCCGACGTTCAGCACGACGTTGCGCGCCGCGTCCGACCATGCGCTCGCCGCCATCCGGGGCGCGACGTCGCCGACGTAGGTGAAGGCCCGCGTCTGCTCGCCATCGCCGAAGATGCTGAGCGGCTGACCCGCCATCGCTTGGTTCAAGAAGATCCCCACCACGTTGCGGTACCGGTCGCGCATCGACTGGTAGGGTCCATACAGGTTGTGCGGGCGAAAGATGGTGTACGGCAGGCCGAACTGATGAAACGCCGCTGCGAGATCGAGCTCGACCGCGAGCTTGGCTATCCCATACGGATCCTCGGGGCGGGGCACGTGGCTCTCGCGCAGCGGCAGCTCGCCGGTTCCGTAGACGGCGATCGACGAGGTGAACACGAAGCGTTCGACGTTGTGCCGCACCGCCTCGTTGATCAGGGTCACCGAGCCCACGACGTTGTTGATGTAGTTGTGACGACGGATGAAGTGGGAGAGGCCCTCGGCCGCGTACGCTGCGAGGTGAAAGACCACCTCGAAGCGATGCGCGGCGAAGAGCTTGGTCACGAGCGCGGCGTCGCAGATGTCGCCTACCACCAGCGCTACGCCGTCGGGCACGTTCTCGGCGAGGCCGCCCGAGAGATCATCGAGCACGACCACCTCGCGCCCCTGCGCGACCAGCGCGCGTACGACGTGGGACCCCAAGAAGCCGGCTCCGCCGGTGACCAAGACGCTCATCGCGCGCATGGTGCCCAATCGCGGCGATGGGGTCACGTGGCGCTCGTCTCAATGCACCAGATCACCCATCGCAGCGACGAAGTCGGGCTGGCCGGGCGCGGCGCCGTCGTAGAGAAAGACCCCCGAGTTGTAGAGGACGTCGGGACATGCGTTGGGCGGCGGGCCGGCGAGGGTGATCTCGCGGAGCGTGGTCCCGGTGGCGGGATCGACGGCGCGCACCCGACGGGTCAGGGCGCGCCGTCGCACGATGGCGCCTGCGTCATAGTTGCAGGTCTCGATCTCCGTGAGCTCTTCGGGCTCGAAGCAGAAGACCAGCGACGCGTCGCTTGCGGTGTTCGGTGAGCTCCATGCGGTCGGCAGCTCGGTGCCCGCGTAGATCCAGGATCCGGCGTCACCCCGTGTGAACGCGAGCGCGGTGCTCGGGGTGGTGCCCGAGGGCCGTGCACCCGGGACGGGCTGGCCGTTGCAAGCCAGCGTCGCGTCGTCGACAGCGCTGGTGGCAATGACGCCGATGATCATGAGGATACCGAAGCCCACACAACCAAGGAGGACGACGGAGAGGCAGCCGATGGCGATGAAGCGGTTCACGGCGCGCGCTCTACGAAATGGCCCCGTGTCAGTCACGTCAAAGCGCATCAAAGATGGCGCGCGCCCCAGTGGTCGCGTTCGCGCTCGACCGTGCCCGGCGCCGCGCTTCGAACCGGGTGATGGTCGGTCACCGCTTCCGTGACGCGCCGCGCTACGCTCGAAGGCCTTGGCCAGGGCGCGCGGCGGGCCTACCCTCCGGGACCGCGTGGCCGATCCCGGAAAACGACCGTCGATGACGCCTGGCGCCCGTTCGGCGTCGAGCAGCGCTGCGACTCGCCCGCGCCCGAGCAAGCTCGACATCCTCTCGCAGTCGACCTTGCAGGCGGGCACCCTGGTCGCCGGCCGCTACCGCATCGACGCGGTGCTCGGGGTGGGCGGTATGGGCGCGGTCTACGAGGCCACCCAGCTCAACATCAACCGCAAGGTCGCGCTCAAGATCGTGCGGCCCGATCTGGCGGGCGATCCGATGATGGCCATGCGCTTCGAGCGCGAAGCGCGCGCCGCTTCAGCCGTCCATCACCCCAACGTCGTCGTGGTCCACGAGTTCGGCCAGGCCGACGATGGGACGCTCTTCCTGGTGATGGAGCTGCTCGCGGGCGAGAGCTTGAGCACCCGAATGAAACGAGAAGGTCGCCTGCCCGCGCGTGAGGCCGCGCGCCTGGCTCACGAGGTGGTCGCGGCGCTCGAAGCCGCCCACTCGGCCGGCGTCGTCCATCGGGATCTGAAGCCCGACAACATCTTCCTGGTGAACACCAGCGGGGTGAAGGTCCTGGACTTCGGCATCGCCCGGATCCTCGATCGCAACGACGCGGGCGTTCAGTCGCAGGGCACCGACAGCTCGGCGCTCACCGAGATGGGCCAGATGCTGGGCACGCCGCGCTACATGAGCCCCGAAGCAGTCGCGCGGATGCCTATCGGTCCGCCCGCAGATCTCTACTCGCTCGGCTGCATTCTCTTCGAGATGATCACCGGCCGTTACGTGTTCCTCGAGAACCAGCCCGTGCTCTTGATGAGCGCGCACCTCAAAGAGACGCCGCCTCGGGTGAGCGAGGTGAGCAAAGACCTCGACTCGCCCCCTGCGCTCGAGGCGCTGGTCGATGATCTCCTGAAGAAGCTCCCCAGCGATCGACCGGGCTCCGCCTCGAGCGTGAAGCGTCGGCTGATGGTGATGGACTGGACCGCACCGAGCATCGCCGAACAGTTCGCCGCCGAGAGCCGGTTCGCCAAGCCGCCCGACGAGGACATCCCGGTCGAGCAGTACGCCCGCGGCACCGGACGCGCCGTGAGGGTGGTGCGGAGCTTCTTGCTGCTGGCGCTCGCCGCAGCGATCGCGTGGCTCCTCTACGAGCATCGGCAGCGGCTCGAGGCCGAGCGCCGAGATGAGGCCTCGACTGTGATGGTGCGCGCCATCGAGGACGACGAAGCTCCCCGCGAGCGGGTTCCCGAGTTGCTGATGACGATCTCGATAGCGCCCTCTTCGGCGGCCGAGCACGCGGTGATCACCTGGGACGCCGCCGTGCAGACCGGGAGCTTCTCCGTGCCCGCGGATGGCGTCGCGCACCGTCTCGAAGTTCGCGCCGAAGGCTACGAGACCTACGGCGTCGAGATCCTCGCGGATGGTCCCCACGAAATCGCCGTCGAGCTCCGCGCCGCGCGCGCTCGCCGTCGCGGTCGTTAGCGGGAGGCGCGTCGACGGCGAACGAGCGCCGCGAGCCCCGCGGGTGCAAGCCACATCATCGAGCTGCTGTGGGCCTGAGACGCCCGGCAGCTGCAGCCCGAGCTCGCAGGCGTCTCGACGTCGGCGCCGACGCCCGCATCGGAGGTGCCGCCATCGGTCGGGCCTGCGTCGGGCAAAGCGCAGCTCCCTCCTGCGCCCGTCGCGCTCGCGCTCACGTGATCCCATCCAGCCGCGGGGTAGAGGCGCACGGCATCACCGTCGCCCGTGGTGCGAGCGACGGCCAACACGTTCACGTTCCCGGCCGCGCTCGGCGCGAGGCAATACTCGATGGGCTCGCCGTCGCTGCGCCCTACTTCGACTCCGTCGACGTAGAGGATGAGTGAGGCCATCGATCGTCCCGCCGGCGGGGTCACCCGGGCGACGATTGCAGCGGACGAAAAGCCTCCGGCGCGCTCGAGCCCCTCGATGATCACGGTGGGCCGCTCGGCGTAGGGCGCGAGCATCGGATCCCCGAGGACGAGGTTCATCCAGTACACGAACGGCATGCGGCCCAAGTACGCCTCGGCCAACGTCGCGCCGGCCGCGTAGTCGCTCAAGAACGTGCGGGCAGGGAAGCAGTTGTTGAGCGGCTCGGCGACCGTGCCGTGCGCGCCCGCTGCGCCCGCGCTCACCCAACGCGCGATCGAGACCTGCGCTTGCCCGGTCTCTTCGAAGTTCTGAGGGACCGCGCCGAACGAGGTGAGGTTGTCGGTGAGCGCGCCCATCACGTAGGTGTTGCCCTCGATGGTGCTGTCGAGCGACGCGGCGCCGGTCGCGAAGCCCGCCAGTACCCGGCCCGTCAGGTCGCGATCGAACGGGACGATCTCGCCGACCACCTCACGGCTCGTGAGCGCGGTGAGGACCTGCGGATAGAACACGTCGAGCACCCCGCGCGCGGCGTCGGCGCCGTTCATCAGCACGAAGGTGCCGGCTTCCTCATCGCCCGCCTCCGCGCGGAGCGCCACGTCGATCAACCCCTCGGCGTCCTCGTCGCTGCGGCCGTGCAGCATCGTCACCAGCACAGGGCGGTGGGTGTACGTCGGGCTGGTGGCGGAGAAGCCCGCCGCGAAAGCCCCGGCCGTGTAGAGGCTGTTCAAGCGCGCGCGGGTGCAGGGCGATCCGCCGCAGTCGGTGAGCAGACCCGGGTCGCTCCCGAGCACCGGTGTTCCGTCGGTCAGCGTGCTGTCCCAGAGACCGAGCGCGGCCGCGACGGACACCGCGGTCCCCGACGGCGTGGCCACTCGGATAGGAACGCCTCGCATCAACACGACCGCCTCGATGCGAGAACGCTGCTCGCCCAGACAGGCGTCGAGCGGATCCATCAGGAGGGTCTCGAGCTCCTCGAACGTCATCTCGGCCGTGGTCGGCAGCGGCAAGAGACAGATCTGCGAGGCGGGCACGCTGCGCGCTTCGGCGTAGCGCATCGCCAGCGCCACGCTTCCGGGCACGTCGGCGTTCGCGACGATCGCCACCGAGTCGGGCGCAGGCGTCGCGCGGGCCACCGCAGGACAGAGTGTGAGCACCGCGATCAAGATCGTCGTTCGCTGCATCCCGCGATGCTACGCGCAGCTTCGGATCGGGGGAACTCGCGCGCGCGCCGTCGGCGGCAGGCGTCGGGCAACGAAAACGCACGGACGTTCGCTCGACCGGGGCGAACGGAGCGGCTAGCCCTCGGCGCCCCGCTGGGGAACGCGGGCAACTTTCGGGAACGCATGAGCCACGGCATCGTCATCGTCGGAGCGAACCTCGCGGGCGGCCGCGCCGCAGAGCAGCTCCGAAAGCAGGGATACGAAGGCCGCATCGTGCTGATCGGCGAGGAGCCCGAGCGCCCGTATGACCGTCCGCCGCTCTCCAAGAAGGCGCTCCGTGGTCAGGTCCCCGAGGACAAACTCTTCCTTCGGCCGCTCGAGTACTACGAGAAGAACGCGATCGAACTCGAGCTCGGAGTGCGCGCGACAGCGCTCGATCCTCGAGAGCGACGGGTGAGCTTGGCGGATGGCCGACAGCTCTCCTACGACGCGGCGATCATCGCGACCGGTGCGCGGGTGCGTCGGCTGTCGTGCCCCGGCGCCGAGCTGAACGGCGTGCACTACGTCCGCACCCTCGCCGACATGCGACGTCTGCGTGAGGAGCTCTTGCCTGGGCGACGCGCGGTAGTGATCGGCGCGGGTGTGATCGGCGCCGAGAGCGCCGCGTCGTGCCGCGAAGAGGGCCTCGAGGTCGTCTTGCTGGAGGCCGCGGCCATACCGCTGGAGCGCGCGTTCGGTCGCGACGTGGGACGTCTGTACGCCGAGTTCCACCGCGCGCGTGGGATCGACGTGCGGCTGGGCGTCACCGTCTCCGAGCTCCGTGGCAAAGGACGCGTCGAAGAGGTGCTCACCGCGGACGGCCAGCGCATCGGCTGCGACTTCGTGATCTGCGGCATCGGGGTCGAGTGCGAGGTCGACTGGATGGCGAGCTCACAGGTCGCGCTCGAGGGCGGCGGATTGAGGGTCGATGAGCACGCGCGCACGTCGCTGCCCGACGTGTACGCGGCCGGCGACGTCACCACGTTCTTTCACCCCGCCGAGCAGCGCTACGTGCGGGTGGAAGCGGTCGACAATGCCCAGCTCCAGGCGGAGGTCGCCGCGAAGAACATCGTCGGCCTCGACACCAGCTACGCGCCGGTGCCCTTCTTCTGGTCGGATCAGTTCGAGCTGAAGATGCAGAGCGTGGGTCTGCTGGAGGGCTACGACCGGGTGATCTACCGAGGCTGTCTCGACAAGCCCGCATTCGTCGCGTTCCACCTCCGCGGCGACAAGCTGTGTGCCGCCGTAGGCGTGAACCGCATGAAGGAGATAGGCGTCGCCAAGCGCATCCTCGCCCAGCGGGTGAGCATCCCCGACGTCGAGGCGCTCGCGGACGAGGCGTTCGATCTGAGTGTGCTGGCCCCGAGAGCCTCGAGCGCTCCGGCCGCCTGAAGGATCGCGCCGCGCTTCGAGCCTGCTGCTATCCTCGCGCGCCCTGATGGCCGACCGGAAGATCACCATCGCGCTCGCGCTCTTCGCGCTGGTGCTGGTCGCGACAGATGTGGCCGCCGAGTTTGCGCCGAACACCTGGCTCTTTCGCGACGGACGCTTCTACACGAACGTGAACGAGAACATCCTCGATGACGGATCGCTCGAGGATCCGTTCGCGGCGAGCTGGTACGACGGCAACCTCGGCTGGAACCGCAACCTGAGCGTGGACTTCTCGAACCTAGCGCTCGGCGCGCGCGGCGAGCACTACCACTTCCGGCCCTGGATTCTGCCGGTGCTCTCGACCCCGCTCTATTTCGCTTGGGGTCTCTTGGGCGTCCTCTTCTTCAACCTGTTGCTGTACGGGTTGGTGGCCGCCGCGAGCTTCCGCTTCGTCCGGGCCTACACCGACGCGCTGCCCGCCGCCGTGGTCGCCATCGCGATGGTGATGGCCTCGGGCTTTCGTCACCACATCTACAACTACTCCGTCGACATGCTCCTGGTGACCGCGTTCCTCTGCGGTCTCTGGGCCTTGATGGAGAAGAAGGGCGTGCTCGCGGGGGTGCTCATCGCTGGGGCGGTGATGATCAAGCCGACCGTGCTGCTCTACGCCCCGGCGCTCGCGCTGGTGATGTGGGAACGCAACGATGGGCGCACGCTGCTCCGCGCCATCTACGGCGGCTCGGCGCTGCTCGCGCTCTACGGCTGCATCAACTGGTACATGTTCGGGCGCCCCTGGTGGACCGGGTACACCCGCACGTTGGTCACGGTGAACGGCGAGCCCGACGTCTACACCAACACCGCGAGCTTCGAGACGCCGCTGCGCGAAGGTGCGATGGATCTGCTGAGCGGCGGCGATGGCGTCGTGTGGTGGCACGGCCTCTTCGTCCTCGCCTTGCCAGGAATGGCGGTGGTGTTGCGGCAATGGCCTCGAAGTGGCCTGGCGATTCTGCTCTCGAGCATCGGCGCGTACGTGCTCTTCTCGAAGTTCCAGTGGCACCACGACCGCTTCTTGTTCCCCACCATCGCGCTCTTGGCGCTGCCGCTCGCGATGGGGATGGCCTCGATGGGCGGCGCGCTGCGCACGGCATTGCACGCGTGGTTGCCGGTGTCGCGTGCGGGTGCGTTGATCGTCGTGGTCGCGCTGGTCGCGCTCTTGGCGTCCGCGTTCACCGGCGGCGCGCTGCCGACGCGTCACCCCGACGAGGCCGCGGTAGAGGGCGCGATCGCGCTGGGGGAGCGCACGTTCGATCTGCGCGAGGCCAGCTCGGACGTCGCGTGGCACGTCGGCGACGATGGATCGACCGTGTCGCTCTCTCGTGACGGATCGTGGGCGCCGCGCACTTCGCTACTCGGGCTGCTCCCGTTCGCGCCGCTCGCGCATCTCTACGGGCGGCACGGTGTGGTGTTCGGTTGCGCGCTGCTCGCCTCGCTGCTGGCCGCATCGCTCGCGTGGCTCCTGCGCCGTCGGGTGCCCACGCCGCTCGCGGCCGCGCTCGCGCTGGGCGCGCTCTTGGTGGGACCGATGCGCGACGCCGGCCTGCAGCGGCCCATCGAGACGCTCGGCGCATTGCTCTTGATGGCGGGCCTCGCGCGCGCGGCGAGTGAAGAGAGCGACGAACGCGGACCCTTCGTCGTGAGCGCCGTGTTGGTGGGCCTGGCGGGCGTGGTGCTCGAGCTGCCGCTCTTGGGCCTCTTGGCGACGCTCGGTGTCGTAGTGCTCGCCCGCTACCGCAGCCGCGCGCTGGTCGTTCCCACGCTGCTCGCAGGCCTCGGCGCCGTCGCAGTCGGCCTGCTGATCAGCGCGATCCTCTGGAGCGACCCGCTGGGCAGCGCGGAAGATCACGTGATCGTCGCGATGGACGGCACATCCGCCGCTTTCGGACGCGCGAGCTTCGCCGATGCCTTGGTGATGCTGACCGAGGGACCTTCGCTGTCGCGCGCGCTCCTGCCGCTGGTGCTCGGTCTGCCCTTGGCGATGACCGCGCTCGTCTTCGACGCGCGACGGGATCGAAGGCTGCTCACGGCGCTCGGCGTCCTCGTCGCGGCGCTCGGGGTGCCCGGCGTCGCCATGCGCTTGGGGGTGCTCACCCCGATCGCGGTGCTCACGCTGGTGAGCTGCACGGGCCTTTCGGTGGCGGTGCTCGCGGAGCGCATCGCGGAGCTCGCCGCGCGCTTTCGTCCTTCGCGCGTCGTGCTTGCAGCCTCCCTCGCCGCGCTGCTCTTGCTGCTCGGTGTGGGCCTGGCGCGCCGCGCCGAAGCGGCTTCGCGACCGTTCTGGATCGGCACCCCGAGCTCAGTGCGCGAGGCCCAGGTGTTCCTCGGCGCAGCGGACGCTTCGAACGTCGCGCCCTGTGACTTCCTCGCGTGGGAGAACATGGCCTGGGAGTGCGCGATGCTCGATGGCGGGGCGATGGGCCGCGTGGGCTTGGCGCTCCCCGACTCACCGCGGATCGCAGGTCGTCCGGTGCGCGGGATGCTGCTCATCCCGACGGCGCTCCGTCGCGGCGATGTGCGTCGGGTGCGCTGGGATCACCTCGCGGCCACGGGCACGCTGCATCTGGTGGTGGGTGCACCCGACGGCGAGTTCGCGTCGCCCTCCGACGTGATCGTGCGGATCGACGACGTGGAGGTCGCGCACTTGGAAGTCCTGCGCGACGAGGGCGGCCTACGCGACGTGGTGATCGAGACACCCCACGCCGCGGGCCACGAGGTGAGCCTCGAGATCGAGATGAGCGCTACCCGCCGAGGACAACAGGCCGCGATCGTGGTGGCGGGCGGCTTCGTCCGCTGAGCGACAGCGGCGCAAAACGTTTGCGGGTGCATCCATCGGCGATTGTTGTGAGCGTTCGGTTTGCGATGTCGCGCTGAACGCGCGACGAATCCGCCCCCATGGAGCTCCAAGATCTCATCAAGAGCGCGCTGACCCGCACCAAGAAAAAGCCCATGCCGAGCGGCCTTCGCCTCGCGCCCACGCTATCGGGCGGCCTACCGCTGGTGGGTCACACCGTCGAGTTCGTGCGCTCGACCATCGAGCTCCTGTTTCGCTCGCAGCGCGAGTGCGGCGAGATCGGCGCCATCGACATCGTGGGCCGCCGCATGGTCACCATGTTCGGACCCGAGGCCCAAGAGGCGGTGTTCCGCGCGCCCGATCGGGTGCTGAGCCCGATGGAGGCCTACAAGATCATGACGCCCGTCTTCGGCAAGGACGTGGTGTACGACGCGACGCCCGAGCGGATGGCCGAGCAGCTCAAGATGCTGTTGCCCGCGCTCAAGGATCGCCGCATGCGCACCTACGGCGAGGCGGTGGTCAAAGAGACCGAGGCCAGCGTGAGCGAGTGGGGCACCAGCGGCGTCGTCGACTTCGTGGATTTCTGTCGGGTGCTCACCAACTTCACCTCGAGTCGTTGCTTGTTGGGCAAAGAGTTCCGCGAGGGGATGAGCGAAGAGTTCGCGCACGTCTATCACGATCTCGAAGGCGGGGTGACGCCCCTGGCGTACATCGACGCGAACCTGCCCATTCCCGCGTTCAAGAAGCGCGACAAGGCGCGGGTGCGGATGGTCGAGATGATCGGCTCCATCGTGCGTCAGCGCCGGAGAGACAAGCGTGAGGGCGAGGATTTCCTCCAGACGTTGATGGAGTCCAAGTACGCCGATGGAACCGACCTCACCGAAGACGAGATCACCGGTCTCTTGCTCGCGGGGATCTTCGCGGGTCATCACACAAGCTCCGTCACCACCGCGTGGACCATCATCGAGCTCCTCAGCAATCCCACCTTCCTGCAGCGCGCCATCGAAGAAGTGGACCGCACGTTCGGCGCAGGCGAGGACGGCAAGCACCGCGAGGTGAGCCACGGTGCGCTCCGCGAGCTGACCTACCTCGAGAGCTGCGTGAAAGAAGCCCTTCGGCTGCATCCGCCACTCTTCATGCTGGTGCGGGTCGCCAAGGAAGACTTCGTCTACAAGGACTACTTCATCCCCGAGGGCACCTGGATCGTGCTCTCCCCGACCGTCGCGCACCGACTGCCCGAGTTCTTCAAAGACCCGGATTCGTTCGACCCCGACCGCTTCATGCCGGGCCGCGAAGAGGACAAGCGCGACTTCGCGTACATCGCGTTCGGTGGCGGTCGCCACAAGTGCCTGGGCAATGCGTTCGCGATCCTTCAGGTGAAGGCGATCGTCGCGCTGCTCCTCGGTCAGTTCGAGCTGGGCCTCTACGGAGATCAGATCGCGTCCGACTTCAAGGGTCTGGTCATCGGACCCAAGGAGCCGTGTCGCGTTCGGTATCGCCGGCGCCAGAACCCCAGCGTCACCATGGCAATGGGCGGTGCGATTCAAGACGCGCTTGCGAAGGAAGCTCCCCCCGGCGATGCGCTGAACACCGTGCCTTCAGAGGGGACCCCCGAAGTCGTCGCCGCCGCTAAGGCGGCCGGCTGCCCCGCGCACCTGCACCCGGCCTCTTCGAGCGCTGCACCCACGTCGAAGGGACAGCACAACTCCCCGAGCACCGGTCCCCTGGGGACGAGCTCCGCCGCGGAGAGTGCACCGGTCACCGAGAACGTCGCCGGCAAGCTCCGCATCCGCGTCGACCGCGATCTCTGCCAAGGCCACGGCATGTGCGCCGGCGAAGCCCCCGAGCTCTTCGCCGTCGGCCGCGACGAGAAGGTCATCTGCAAGCAGCCCCGTCCTCCCGTCGAGCTGTGGGACAAGGCGCGGGCCGCAGCGAAGTTCTGCCCGACGCGCACGATCCGTATCGAAGAAGACTGAGTACGCGGCCGCGGTGCGCCGGCCGAGTGCAGTCGCGGTTCTGCGGGCGCGGGTACGGCGGGCATGCAGGACGGGCGCGCCGTGGCGAACAGGCTGGTGCCGGCGAGGGGGCCCGTCTTGCTGCGCGCGGCTCGCGACGAGGCGAGGGTCCGCCGCATCAGAGATCTCCAAGCAACGGAGCTCTCTGACACGACGGACCGTCAAGGGTCGCTCCCCGTGCTCACTGCGACGGGCCCCCACGCCGTCCCCTCGGTGTCGAGCGAAGAGCGATGAATCCAGTCCTCCCAACCGATACGGCGTTTCCGGACGCGCCGACCGTCCGGGTGCCGGCTGCGTGCGTCGGGCCAATCGCGTGGGGAGGCGCGTGGACGGTCCAACAGATCGGCGGGCTCTGGCGCGTGGTGAACGAGATCGAGTGAGCGCCTGCGCGCTACCATCGCGCATGGCCAAGCCAAGCCCGCCCACCAACACGCACGTGTCCACGCATCCCGTTCGGTCGCTGAGCGCGAAGGGCGAGAAGATCCTCGAGAAGCTCCGGGTGATCTGTCTCGCGCTCCCCGCCGCCAACGAACGCATCTCGCATGGCGAGCCGTGCTTCTTCGCGGGCAAAGGCAAGGTGTTTGCGATGTTCGACAATCACCATCACGGCGCTGAGCACATCGGGGTTTGGTTGCCGCAGCCAATCGGAGTGCAGGCCGAACTCATCGAGGCGGCGCCTTCGGTGTTCTTCCGGCCGCCCTATGTCGGGGTGTCGGGGTGGGTCGGGGTGATCCTCGACGGCAATCCCGACTGGGGCACCGTCGCCGGGTTGATCGAGGACGGGTATCGGCACATCGCGGGCAAGAAGCTGATCGCCGAGCTCGACGCGCGCTGACAGTGCCTACTCGCCGGGTCGATCCTGCGGTGTCTCGACGACCTCACGGCGCTTGGCGCCATCGACGACTCGGTTCTTCCCGAGGGCCTCGCTGAGCGCCTCAGGCATCGTCTCGATGTGCAGGGTTCGGGTCGGGAAGGCGAAGTCGAGGCCTGCTTTCTCGAAGCGGCGCATCACCTCGAGGTTCACCGACTGCTGGTGTTCCATGAACACCGTGTAGTCCGGTCCCTGAATCCAATACACTGCCTCGAAGTCCAGCGATGAGGCGCCGAAGCCCTTGAAGTGGGCTCTGTCGAAGCGGACGCCGCTGCCTACCGACTCGATCGCCTCCTTCAGCAGCGTCGCCGCCGCGGCAATCTCATCGGCGGTCGTGCCATAGAGCACGCCGACCTGCAGCAGCACCCGGCGCTCGGCCATCCGGCGGTAGTTGTGGATTCGACTCTGCATCAAATCGGCGTTCGGGAAGATGATCTCCTCGCCATTCACGCTCTTCACCCGGGTCGAGCGCATGCCGATCTTCAGCACCGTGCCGACGTCGTCGTTCACCTTGATGGTGTCGCCGATATCGAACGGTCGATCGAAGTAGAGCGCCAGCGACGCGAAGAGATCGCCGAGGATGTTCTGCACGGCCAAGGCAGCGGCGACGCCACCGACGCCCAAGCCCGCGATCAGCGCGGAGATCTCCACGCCTAGGTTGCTGAGCACCATCAACAGGATGGCGGCCCAGATCACGACGCGCGCGGCGAAGCGCAGACCAGCCGCGAGCGTCGCGCTGCCCACCTCGTCACGCTGGGCGAGCCACCGAGCGGTCACGGTCCCGACGAGGTTCTGGGCCAAGAGCCCCAGCTGAATCAACGCGGCGAGCACCATCGCGGTGTCGATGGCTTGGTGCACGCCTTCGTGCAGAGGCGAGACCCGGGCGCCGATGTAGAGCGAGAGCACCAGCAGGAAGAACGGGCGCAGCGACTTGATCGGCTCGAGCAGGAAGTCGTTCAGCCGGGTGTGCTCCGCGCCGTCACTGCCATGGGCCACGCGGGCCCGCTCGACCACCTTGGTCAGGCGTCCCACCAGCAGCCGGCGCACCAACAGAAGCACCAAGAAGGTCAGGAGCGCGACGCCGATGCCCAGCGCCCAGCGCCAGAGAGGGCTGCCGCCCACGTCCATCTCGGCCCACTCTCGGACCTCGTTCACTGCTTCATCTCCGGGCGGGTCGCCTTGGGGCGGGGGCTGAACTGAATCATCGGTCTCCTGAGGAATCGAGCGTCACGCGACGCGAGCGCCCCTGACAGCAGGCAACATGCCACGGAGATCTCGTCGAGCGAAGCGGCACGCGTGGAGCGCCCGAGACGAGAGCGCACACCACCGTGTCCTGAGCGCCCACTCGAGCGGCGCTCCACGCGGCTGACTCCCGACCTTCAGCCGAAGATGAGCTGGAGCAGCCACTGGAGACCGAACGCCAGCGCGGCGCTGATGGGCAGCGTGAGCACCCACGCGAGGAAGATGTTGCCCGCGACGCCCCAGCGCACGGCGCTCACCCGCTTGCTCGCGCCGACACCCATGATCGATGCGTTGATGCAGTGGGTGGTGGACACCGGGACGCCGAACATGCTCGCCCCGAGGATCGTGAGGGTGCCCGCGGTCTCCGCGGCGAAGCCCTGAAGGGGAGTGATGCGGATGATCTTGGTCCCCATGGTCTTGATGATCCGCTCACCGCCGGAGAAGGTGCCCAGCGCGATGGCAGCGGCGCAGGCGACGATCACCCAGACGGGGACCGCCTCGCCCACTGGCAAGAGGAACGCGGGGACGCCGGTGCCGCCGGCCGCCATGAACGAGATGAGCGCGAGGGTGATGATGCCCATCGACTTCTGGGCGTCGTTGCTCCCGTGGGAGAACGCCATCATGCACGCGCTCACGAGCTGAAGGCGCCGCGAGGCCCGGTGCACGGTCTGCGGCCGCCAGAGCCGCACCAGCCAGGTGAGCCCGACCATCAAGAAGAACGCGACGACGAAGCCCAAGGCGGGCGACACCACCAAGGGCACCAGCACTTTCTTGCCGAGGGTCTCCCAGTGGAACGCCTCGAGCCCGGCGTGCGCCACCACCGCGCCCGCGAGGCCCCCGATGAGCGCGTGCGAGCTCGAGCTGGGGATACCGAAGTACCAGGTGATGATGTTCCACACGCTCGCGCCCAGCAGGGCGGCGAGCACCACGATCTGATCCACGTCGCCCGGCTCGGCGAAGCCCGTGGCGATGGTGGCGGCGACTGCGGTGCCGGTGATGGCGCCGACGAAGTTGAAGATGCCCGCGACCATCACGGCGGTGCGCAGCGGCAACACGCCGGTCGACACCACCGTGGCGATGGCGTTCGCGGCGTCGTGGAAGCCGTTGATGAAGTCGAAGACGATCGCCGCCACGACGACCAGCGCGAGCAGCCCGATCATCGGCGCCTCGCGCGCTCTTTCAGAGCGGACACGTCAGCCATGCTTGACGGCGAGGTGGGCGAGGGTGAGCGCCACGCGCTCGCAGCGATCGATCGCGTGCTCGAGGTTCTCGAGGACCTCCTTCTCACGCATCACCGTCTTGGCGTCGATGGTGTCGTCACGGAAGAGCGCGGAGAGCGCGGAGCGGAAGACTTGGTCAGCCTCCTTCTCCATGGCGCGCAGCCCGCGGCTTGCGACCATCAGGCCGGCGTAGTCGTGTTGGCGCAGGAGTGGCAAGCAGCGCTCGAGCTCGGCGGTGGCCTTGACCAGCACCGCGACCATCTTGGTCATCGGCTCGGTGGGCGACTTCACCCCGAAGAGCGCGCAGGCGCGGGCCGCGCTGTTGGTGAGGTCCAAGACGTCGTCGAGTTCCGCGCTCAGCTTCTGCAAATCCTCGCGATCGATCGGGGTGACGAACGTCTTTTGCAGTGCGTCTTCGAGCTCGTACACGACCTTGTCGCCCTCGTGCTCGTGCATCTGTACGCGCGTCTGCACGTCCTGGATGTCGCTGCCCGGCGTGAACGTCGCGAGCGCTTGCGCGCCCAGGTGGGCTATCGCCGCTTGGCGCTCGAGGAAGCGGTAGAAGTGGTCCTCCTTGGGCAGGAGCCAGCGCACCAGGTCTTGAATGGCCAAATCGAGCCTCGCTGCCCGCGCTGGTAGGCCGCCCTAGCGAAGAGCGCAAGCATCAAGTGCGCGACGGCGGGATGACCTCACCGTGGCCTCGCCACGTCGCTCGCTTGGGCGCGGCGCGGGGTTCCGGTATCGTGGGCCGATGCGCTTGGCTCTTCTCGTTGCGATAGCTCTCGGGGCCTTTGGCTGTGGCTCGGAGAACCCTCAGACGGACGTCGGACGCTTCGACGGTGGAGGGGGCGATGGGGGCGATCTCGATACATCGGGCCTCGATGCGCCCGCGCTCGATACGTCAGGTCTCGATGCACCTGCGGCGGACACGGCGGGCCTCGATGCGCCGGGTACGGACGCGTCGGGCGCAGACGGCGGCCTGGTCTCGATGCCCTGCGTGGCGACGGGCGCGTGCGATCCCTTCGATCCCACCTCGTGCTCGGACGGCGAGAGCTGCCGTCTGGGTGCCACGGGCACCGAGTGCATGGCGCTCTTCTCCACCGTCGCCGCGGCAGGCGAGGTCTGCACCCGCAGCGATGGGTGCGAGCCCGGCACGCTTTGCTTGGATTTCGGCGAGGGGTTCGTGTGCCACCTGATGTGCCCCGATGGATCGATCGGCTTCTGCGGCGCGGGCCAAGCGTGCGGTGGCGGCTTGGGCGACACCTGCGTGCGGGTCTGCCGACCGACGCCCGTGCCCTGCGACATCTACGCGCAGGACTGCGTCGATCCCGAACTGGCCTGCGTGCTGGTGACCCACGCCGACACCGGCGAGCGCTACACCGGCTGCCGTCCTCCCGGTCCTCTCACCGAAGGCGAGACCTGCGGCACGGGTGTCGGCACCTGTGAGCGGGGCCTGGTGTGCATCCGGGTCACCGGCGTCTCCAGCTGCCGATCGGTGTGCAGCGACGACGGTCCTGACTGCACGGCGCCCCAGGCGTGCACGGGCGTGACCACCGGCTGGGGCGTCCGCTACTGCTCCGATCCCTGATGCCGATCCGGGATGCCGTGATCCCTTGGGGATCGTCATGCTAGGGTCGTCCGCGATGAATCGGATTGAACAGGCGTGCGCGGACAAGGGGCTCCGCATGACCGAGCAGCGGCGCATCATCGCGAAGGTGCTCTCCGAGGCCAACGACCACCCGGACGTGGAGACCGTCTACGAGCGCGCGTCGGCTGTCGACAAGCGCATCGGTCTGGCGACGGTGTACCGGACGCTGCGGCTCTTCGAGGACTCGGGGATCCTCGAGCGGCACGACTTCGGCGATGGCCGCTCTCGCTACGAGGAGGCCGCGGGCGAGCACCACGATCACTTGATCGACGTGCAGTCGGGCAAGGTCGTCGAGTTCACCAGCCCCGAGATCGAGGCGCTGCAGCGACAGATCGCCGAGGAGCACGGCTACCGCATCGTGGATCACCGGCTCGAGCTCTACGTCGTGCCGATCGACGCGCCGCCCGACGTGATCCGCCGTCGCCGCGGGTGAGGTTCGGCCCAGCCCAGATGAGCGAGCCCGTTCAAACGGAGCTGTTGCCGCGCGAGCCCGAGGAGCAAGGGTCGATCGTCGAGATAGCCCTCCCGCTCCCCGTCGCTCACGGCTGGAGCTATCGGGTGCCCGAGGCGCTGCGCGAGGCGGTGGTCCCCGGCGCGCGGGTCGCCGTTCCGTTCCGCGGTCGTCCCATGGCGGGGATAGTGATCGGGGCGGGAGCCGCACCCGAAGGGGTGAAGCTGCGCTCGGTGCTCGGGGTGCTCGATGAGCTGCCGCTCTTCGATCCGCCGCTGCTCGCGTTCTTGCGGCAAGCCGCCGACTACTACCTCCATCCGATAGGCGAGGTCCTTCGAGGCGCCGCACCGCCGCTGCCGAGCGACGCGCTCACTCGGCTCAAGCGTGGGGGTCTGCTCGGCGAGCGCGGCATCCAGGGCGCAAAAGCCAAGACCCGTCGCGCCCGCTTCGTGCAGCGAACGAGTGAGGCGACCGAGGAGACCCTCGCGGCCCGTCGCCTGGGCCCTCATCAGCGCACGTTGATGACGGCGCTGATGAGGGCCGAAGGAGGCGAGCTGCCCATCGAGTCGCTACCGCCCGAGCAACGCAACGCGCTCAAGTCCAAGACGCTCGCGGATCTGGTGCACCTGATCGAGCGCGAGGTCTCGCTCGATCGCTACTTCAGCGGACCCGTCGAGCGAGACGCCGAGCGGGTCCCCACCGACGAGCAAAAGATCGCCATCGACGCGATCATCCAGCCGCTCACCGCACGCGAGCGTGCGTCGTTCTTGCTCTTCGGCGTGACGGGATCGGGCAAGACGGAGGTGTACCTGCAGGCCATCGCCGCGGCGCTCGCGCTGGGGCGCGGCGCGCTGGTGCTGGTGCCCGAGATCGCGCTCACGCCGCAGCTGGTGGGCCGCTTCCGCGCGCGCTTCGGCGACACCATCGCCGTCCTGCACAGCGGGCTGAGTGAGCCCGAACGAGCGGCATTCTGGCGCGCGCTGCGTCGCGGGACGGTGAAGATCGCGATCGGCGCGCGCTCGGCCGTCTTTGCGCCGGTGCAGGACCTGGGCCTCATCGTCGTCGATGAAGAACACGACGGCTCCTACAAGCAGGAGGAGGGCTTCCGCTACCACGCCCGGGATCTCGCGTTGCTCCGCGCCCATCGAGCGAACGCGGTGGTGGTGCTGGGGAGCGCGACCCCTTCGCTCGAGTCGTTCGATCACGCGCAGAAGGGCACCCACACGCTGCTCACCATGAACAAGCGTCCGCTCGAGCGGCCCATGCCCAGCATCGAGTTGGTGGATCTTGGGTGCATCGGGGCCGGTCCCAGCGGCGAGCGCCTCTTGAGCGTGACCCTGCACCGGGCGATCGAGCAGACGCTGGAGCAGGGCGGCCAAGCGATCCTCTTCTTGAACCGCCGAGGCTTCGCGCCTTCGATGCGCTGCGCCGCGTGTGGAGAAGTGGAGGGGTGTCCCTCGTGCAGCGTCACGCTGGTCGCGCATCTGCGCGCCCGGGTGTTGCGCTGTCACTCGTGCGACTACGCGGCGCAGCTGAGCGAGGCCTGCTCCAAATGCGGTGAGCCCAAGCTGGAAGCTATCGGCGCGGGGACCGAGCGCCTCGAAGGGACGCTGGAGGCGGCGTTCCCCAGCGCGCGCATCGCCCGCTTGGACAGAGATGTGGCTCAGGGCGGCAAGCTCGTCGAGATCCTCGATCGGGTACGCAGCGGCGAGGTCGACATCCTGATCGGGACCCAGATGGTCACCAAGGGACACGACCTTCCGGGGGTGACGCTGGTGGGCGTGCTCCTCGCCGATCAGTCGCTCTTCTTTCCGGATTTTCGGGCCGCGGAGCGCACCTACCAGTTGCTGTCGCAGGTCGCGGGGCGCGCGGGCCGAGGTGACAAGCCGGGGAGGGTGCTCATCCAGACCTTTCAGCCCAAGCACTTCGCGGTGCTCGCCGCGCGCGATCACGACTATCTCCGCTTCGTCGAGATGGAGCGCGCGGCGCGCGAGGAACTGGGCTATCCCCCGTCGGGTCGCCTCATCGCGGTGCGGGTGGACGCCGAGGATCGGGTCGTCGCAGAGCGAACCTGCGCGATGCTCGCCGAGCTCGCGCAGCAGCACCCCGACGTGCTGCGCGGTGCAGTGGAGGTGAAGGGGCCGGCGCCCGCGCCCATCGAGCGAATCCGCAACCGCTACCGGCAGCGGCTCTTTCTTCGAGCCGCCGCGCGCAAGCCGCTCCGCGCGGTGGCCATCGCCCTGCTCGAGCGCATCGAGCAAGGGATCGGCGAGGCGCGCGCGTCGGTGGACGTGGACCCGGTCTCGATGCTCTGATCGCGCGGGCGATGACGCCAGCGCCCAAGACCGCACGACGCACGGAGAGTCCGCTCACGCTGATGCGCCGCGCCGCCGGCGACCGTCGCGATGTGGCGACCAAGCTCGGGCGCTTGGCACGTGCGCTCCGCGCCCTCGCCGATGCGCCAGCACTCGACGCCCGCCTCGAGCGCCTGCGCGAGCTCGGCTACGTGGACGTCGTCCCCACGCGCTTGCAGCTGGTGGTGGGATCGATCGACATGCTCCGCTTCTGGATCACGCCCGCGGCCGCCGAGTACTACGCGTCGCAAGACATCCACTTCGGCTTCCATCAGATCCTGCGGATCCTCGAGGAGCCCGCCTCGATGGTGGATCCGACGGGGCTGTTCACCGAGCGCGACGTGATCATCGATCACCTCTTGCAGGTGACCCACGCGAACCCCGCCTACGACCTGCAACTGCTCGAGTCGCACCCGGACGGCGTCGCGGAGCTCGTGCGCCAGGTGGAGGCGATCATGGGCGGCGTCCATCCCAAGCAGGCGCAGCTCGAGGCCACCATCGAGGACCCCGACTACTACGCGCGGCTCTCGGGCTACGCGCAGAACTTCTCGCGCGACAGGTTCGCGCTGCCTCCGCTGCGCGAGAACATCCAGTCGCCGAAGTGGGCGGCGATCGAGCAGACGTTCGGGACCTTGCCCGCGGCGCTGCGCTACTGCGCGCACATGCCGACGCGCCCCCTTCTCGCGGCGCGGCATCTCCTTTCCGTGCAGGTGTTCCGAGATCCCACGATCGGCCTGTGAGCTGCCATCGTGAGCATTCCCCGCTCGGTACCGCCAGGCTGAAGTAGCATCGCGTGAATGGTGTCTTTGCCCAAGCAGCGTGAGTCGAGCTCACCGCTCGATTTACATGCGCTCACGGCGGGAGGCCGCGACCGCACCGAGCGACATCGCGAGGTGCTCCGTGAGGCGATGAAGCTCATCGCGGAGCGCGGCTACCGGGGCGCGTCGCTGCGCGAGCTGGCCCGGCGCGTCGGCATGCAGCAGCCGTCGCTCTACCACTACTTCCGAAGCAAGAACGAGCTCGTCGAGCAGATCCTCGAGACCTTCGGCGTGGGCGGCGCGGCCAACCTTCCCGAGCCACTCGCGGTGCCCGATGAGCTCGAGGACATCCCCGCCACCATCGCCGCGATGGTCGCCTTCATGTACGACCACACGGACTGGCCCATCTTCGTCCGCTTCCTCTTCAACCTCGCGCTCGAGGCGCCCGAGTACGCGCCGAAGCTGCGGAGCATGTTCGCCGACACCACGGAGCAGCTCTTCCGGGTAGCGGCGGCGCCTTACGTCGCCAAGGGCGACATCACCGAGGACGACTGCGTCCATTTGTGCCGGATGGTGGTGAACGCCATCGGTCTCTCCTTCATCGAGGAGCGTCTGCTCTTTCCTCGGGAGGAGAAGCACCCGTGGATGGCGCAGTACATCGCGTTCGTGGTCCGCTTCACGACCGAGGGGATCGCTGCGGGTCGCGCTGCGCCGCCGGCGCTTCCCGCGACTCCGACACTGGCTACTCCGAAGACAGGTCGAAGAACTCCCGCGCATGGCCGCCGGAAGGCACGCTGACGCTGCGGGTGTGCTCGACGCCATCTCTGTCGACGAGCCGCAAGCGGACGGTGCCGGAGCCCACCTCGACGTCGCCGAGTGGCGTGGTGCCGAGCAAACGTGAGCCCAAGTACACCCGCGACCAGGGGCGGGTGTTGAGCGAGAGACGACCGGGAGCGGAGGCCTCCTCGGTCTCGGTGGTGCCCCCCGTGCTCGCCCCCGGATTGCGACCGCCGCGAGGACGGCTGCGGACCGCAGCGATGGCGGTGAGCTCGCCCGAGACCCGGAGGCGCTCGCCCGCGCGAAGGACGACGGTGTCCTCCCAGTCCTCGTAGCCGTCGAGGTGCAGGCGCACGTTCCACTCGCCCGCGTCCAAGAGCGCGAGCTCCATCGGCGTGGTGCCCACCGCGCCGCGGGGGCCGAGGCTCACCGTTGCGCCGCCCGGTGCGCTGTCGACGAAGAGGGTCCCAGTGGTGGGCGCCGCGGTGGGAACGGTCGGCGCCACGGGAGGCGCGATCACGGCCGGCATCGCGACCGGTACGATGGGCTGCGGCGCGAGCATCGCGAGCAATGTCGGCCCGGCGATGATCGCAGCGCCCGCGCCGAGCGCGCCGATCAGTAAGAGGGCGGCGACGACCCAAGGCCATCGTGAGCGCGCGACCTGAGGCGCCGGGCTCGCTTGGGCGCGGATCGCCGCGAGCCTCGCTATCGCTTCCTCTTCGCCGAGCGTGGAGATCTTCTCCGTCGCGCCCGCGGGGATCGAGGCGCGAGGCATGTCGTGATCGGAGGTCCCCTCGTCCTTCTTGCGAGGCACCTGGATGCGGGTGTCGAGGCGGGGGCCTGCCTTGATCTCTTCCCGGAAGAGCTCGTTCATCTGATCGCCGAGGCGCGCGGTGTTCACCACCTCGCCCATGCGTCCGAGCTCTCGTTCGAGCGCGAGGCCTAGATCCGCCCCGCTCTGGTAGCGGTCCTCGCGTTTTTTGGCGATCGCCTTGGCGACGATCGCGTCGAGCTCTGGGGGCACGGTCCCATTCACCAGGGACGCGGGGCGCGCCTCCTCGTACACGAGCGCGCGCATGGTGTCGAACTCGGTCTGACGCTTGAACGGGTTCACGCCGCCCGAGAGCATCTCGAGCAAGACCACCCCTAGCGCGAAGACATCGGCGCGCGCATCGAGCGGCTCACCGAGGCACTGCTCGGGCGCCATGTACGCGAACTTGCCCTTGATGGTGCCGGCCTCAGTGCGGGTGCTGTGGCTCGCGGCCTTTGCGATGCCGAAATCGAGGAGCTTCACCGTGCCCTCGAAGCTCACCATGATGTTCTGCGGCGAGACGTCGCGGTGCACGATACCGAGGGGCTCGTTGCTCGACTGATCGACGGCGCGGTGCGCGTGATCGAGCGCGTCCGCTATCTGGGCGACGATCTTCAACGTGAGCGCGACCGGAAATCCACCCGTGTTGCGAGTCCGCCGCAGCACCCGCGAGAGCGGCATGCCATTGACCCACTCCATCGAGATGTAGGGCGCGCCCTCTTCTTTTCCGTACGAGTAGACGTGGCAGATGTTGGGATGGGAGAGCTGCATGACGAGGCGGGCCTCGTCGGTGAACATGTCGACGAACTGCCTGTCGCCCGCGACGTGGGGCAGCACCCGCTTCACCACCACGAAGCGTCCCGGACGTCCCTCTTGGAGCTCGCGGGCCAAGAAGATCTCCGCCATCCCGCCGTACGCGACGCGCCCCAGCAGATCGAAGTTGCCGTAGCGCCCGACGGGCATCAGATGCACCAGGCTCGCGAGTGAGACCCTTCGTCCGCCCACGCTCTCGACGACCTCTTCGGCGTCGAAGTCCTCGAACTCGATCGGGACGTTCTCGGCGGGTGCCATCGCGCTCGGCGGCGGCACGCTCACGCTCTTGGGCGGGATGCTCTTGGGCGGCGCCGGCGGTGCAGGCATCGACGTACGCGGCGGCGGCGTGCTCGTCCCGGCCAGGCCCGGCGTGGTCGTTCGCGGCGGCGGTGGCTTCAGGTTCGCATCCGCGGCGCGAATGCTCGTAGGGAGGTCGGGCTCGCCGTCATCGTTGTCGCCCGGCGGCCCCAGGGGCTCGTTGGTCGCCATGGGCGTCGGCAGTATACCGAGAAACCGTTCCGCGCTGGTACGTCACGCGATCGACGCACTTCCTCGTCACTGCGGGGTGCGGGATGCGGGATGCGCGGTGCGGGATCCGCGGTGCGGGATCCGCGGTGCGGGATCCGCGGTGCGCGGTGCGCGGTGCGGGAGCGAGACCGTTCCGTTGGTCGCCTCCGTGGTCGCTGCGCACAGCTGCCCAAAGATCTCCACCGGGTAGGAGGGCTCGCTCTGGGATCACCAGCGTGCCTGCGCGCGGACTGCCAGTAAAGGTCGGCCTCCGGCCGCCCGTGCTCGGTCTCCTCCCCATGCTCGGACACTGCGTGTCCTGCGCGTGGGTCCGGGGACCTCCGTGCGGGTCGCTTCGCGAACCTTGACTGTCAGTCCGCGCGCAGGCGGTGGGGCTTCGCCCCGAGCGGCTGCACGTTGCAGCTGGCTCAGAGGGAGAAGGAGAGTCGAATCACATGCTTCGGATCTACAACGTCATCATTGGACTGGTTGCTTTGCTCAAGGTCATCTGACGCGGTAGCGAAAGGTCGGTGGCCGGCGGCGAACGTCGCCGGCCACCGCGACCGTCTCCATGCTCGCACCTCGACGCGCATACCGTGAAACGGGTTGCGCTGCTCCGTCCCGCGAAACGCACGGTCAGCAGGAGCTCACCTGTGTTCGGCGGGCTGGCGCGCGACCTTCATGGGGGCGTCGCCGACGCCACGGCGAAGACGTCGAATCCGAGGATCGCGACGAAGGGCACGCCGCCTCGGACCGAGAACGGAAACGTCCTGCCGCGTCCATCCGCGTCATCGGCATAGAAGGCACCGTGTCGGCTTCCGTCGGCGGCCACGCGCTTGACGACGAACGTGACGGTGAGACTGTCTCGGCCAATCTCCCGCGGAATCCCAAAGCGTTCGAGCCGAACCTCTTGGATGACACAGTGGGCGCCAGCGATGGGCAGCGGGCGATGGGCCCCATGCCAGTCGTACGGGACTCGATCCACGGTGCACGCTCCGAGTTCGGAGACGGTCGTCGTCGGGAACACTTCCACGTGGGGCACCGCCTCGTCGGAGCACGCGCAGACCAACGCAAACGCGAAAGCCGCTCCGACGCGCGTCACGGCTTCGTGTTCCGATCACGCCCGGACGGCATGGGCCCGCTCCCACCCCAGCGCAGGCGCATGAGCTCAGCCAGCGTTCGGGGCGGTCCGCCACGGTTGAGCGGGGGAGCGTCGGCCCACTCGCGTCGATCGATCCCCCCACGCTCTGTGGTCGTAGGCGATGGTTCATCCGGCCGAATGTACACCGGGCCGCCGCAACACAGGCGCTTGAACCCAATGGGCTGGGGTGCGCAGAAGCTTCAAGACCCCTACGAGGCCGACCGGAGCAGCCTCGTCCGGATTCGCAGGGTTGATGCCCAGATCGGGCTCGGGCGTCGCGGGCTCCACCCAGATCGTGTCGACATTGCCGTCCCCGTTGAAGTCGTAGAGGTGAACACCAGGGCCGGGTGGCGAGCCGGCGTCATCTTCGAACACCTCGAAACCTCGGTTCTCGAAAACGAACTGTTCCGTGGGCGTTCGCCGGGGCTCCTGAAAAGTCTCTGGCGGGTCTGCACGTCCACCCTGTCCACCTGGTGCGATCCCCTCGGCCCATGGAGAGACGCCGAGCGGACCAGGTGCGTTGCTGACGAGGCCCCAGCGACCCATGCCGAGCGCGTCTCCCGAACTCTGTTCGTCCCCGCTTGGCCAGCCCGTCAGCCCGTTGCCGTCGTTTCGACCGCGCTCACTCGGCCCCGAGTTCCCGCGCGGAATACCTATGAACCCCAGTTCGTCGAGCGGCTCTTGTCCGAACACGTTCCAAAGGGCCTGCTGAACCTCTCCTCCTCCGGTCTCGGAAGCCCACTGCATGTCTCGCAGCGCGTTCGCATCCAGAGCTCCCGCCGCTCGTAGCTCGCCGATCGCTCGG
>Ga0105047_10003485_pt1 | contig 27712 bp, 22 predicted proteins | sample MAT04_FD_78384 | JGI IMG/M metagenome (GOLD analysis project Ga0105047, IMG submission 78384) | Freshwater microbial communities from Lake Fryxell liftoff mats and glacier meltwater in Antarctica - MAT-04 (megahit assembly) | ecosystem: Environmental > Aquatic > Freshwater > Ice > Liftoff... | reverse complement strand
TCAGGAGCTGACGGTACTGTCGCCGAGTTTCTTCAGTGCATTCAATATTAAGAGCAGCAAACCGCTTGCTGGCATTCTTGGGGCTCTCATCGGCCGCTAGCAGTCCTTTGTGGGGAGCAAATAATTGTGCGACTGTGGCTTGCAGGGAGGTTGGATCTGTCATGGGGGTTTAAAGTATCCTTTGAAATATTAGTAGGTGTTACCCACATCATACTCGTTATGCTTATCGAGTGTCAAAGTCAGAGCTAAGAATGCATGTAAATTATGCTACAGCACTATTTTACATGTTTAAATGAGGCTTTTGACTCGAGTGCTGCATCAATTTTCATAGCTTTTTTCTTAGCCGCAGCCCGCTTGTCATAGTGCTTCCGGCCGCGCCCAATTGCAATCTCGACTTTGACGAGTCCGCGCACGATCCCGATAGCTGTCGGTACGATTGTCTGACCCTCAGCTCGTTTGGCGGTCTCGAGTAGGTCAATCTGAGCTCTCTTGAGCAAGAGTTTCCTGGCGGCGGTTGGGTCATAGCCCGTCAATTGGCTGGCCTGTTTGTAGCGTCGGATATGAGCATTTACCAGATAGGCCTCACCATCTTTGAAGTGCACAAAGCTGCCCTTAAGACTGACTTGACCTTGTTTTGTGCTTTTGACCTCGTGGCCAGCTAGCACAATCCCAGCTTCATATCTGTCGCCTAGGTCATAATCATGCCGCGCTCGTCGATTTGTGGCTAGTACTTTCATAGTCTATTCATTATACCGGTTTGCTCGCCTACTGATAGCTATCTATAATAGAAAGCTATGAAACTAACCCTACTCGAAACTATTGCCACTAGCCTTTGTCGGAGCTACCAAGCAGCCGGTTTTGGTGAGCTTACACTAGCAGAGGCTCGTGAATCTCTGTCATTTTGCGACATTGCCTTTGCTGACTTTGCCAGCAACATTGGTATGCAAAAGGCGAAAATTTTAGAGCAGTCGCCCCGAGAGATTGCCGAAAAGCTAGCTTTCACTCTGCAGCGCGACCCCCTGTTTGCCGCAGTGACGGTGGCTGGTCCGGGTTTTTTGAACCTTAAGCTGGCCACAGCAGCCTGGTCAAGCTTTGCAGGCACGATTACCCCAGGCTTGTTCAAGACTCAGGTAGGCCAGGGTCAGACTGTCAATGTTGAATTTATCTCTGCCAATCCGACCGGGCCATTAGTGTTGGTCAACGCCTGGGGTGGTTTCTATGGCGATATCTTGGCGCGGGTCTATCAGTCACTGGGCTATACAGTCACGCGTGAGTACTACTTAAATGATGGCGGTAATCAGATAGCGCAGCTGGGACGCGCCATCCAGCAGGCGGCTGGGCAGACTTTCTCAGAGGAAATTACAGAAGTTCTCTATCGGGGTGAGTATATTGATACTCTAGTGGCGCCAATGCAGTCCGAGTTCGGCGGTCAGGCTGAGCTGCTAGCAGCTGATCCTCAGGCGATTGGTGAACTTGCGCAGGCCAAGATCTTTCACAATCTGATTTTACCAACTCTGCAGCGACTCGAGATCAAACATGATGTGGTGACACCGGAGACACAGCTGGATAATCAGGCGACTCTTGGTCGATTGCGCGACAAGGCAGCCGTCAAGGAAGTAGATGGAGCCATTTGGCTCGATGGCGAGCGAGCTGGCATCGAAAAAGACGAAGTATTAGTCCGTTCAACCGACGGTCAGGAGACCTATTTCCTCAAAGACATTAGTTATCAGTACGATAAATTAGTCACTCGCGGCTTCGACACAGCCATCACAATTGTCGGGCCAGATCACCACGGTCAGGAGCAGCGATTATTGGCTGCTATGAAGCTACTTGGCGTGAAAGGCTTCATTCCACTGTGGACGCAGACCGTTCGGCTGTTGCGTGATGGGGTGGAGTTCAAGATGAGTAAACGTCGTGGAAATTACATCGCTTTGGATGATTTGCTAGACATGATACCTTCCGAAACTGCTCGGTTCTTCTTTGGGATGCGTGATCCCAATACTCATTTTGATCTAGATCTTGATCTGGTTTCAGCTCAGAATAAGCATAATCCGTTGTACTACGTGATGTATGCCTATGTGCGGACGGGAGCAATTCTAGAAAAGGCCGGCGGCAGTAGTGAGACGGGAGACCTTACTAAGGACCAAGTCTTGCGTGATATCGATCGCGCACTCTTGCGGCAGATTGTTTACATCCAAACGAGAATTGAGATGACCGCGCAGACCCAGTTAGTACATCCCATCTTGTATGCCATAGTGGAACTAGCTAGTATTTTTCATGAGTGGTATGAGCAGAGCCCCGTTCTGAAGGCCGAACCGGATCTAAAGCTGCAGCGCTTGCAGATAGTCAGCCTGGTGCGCGTCGTATATGCAGCTTTGTTTGACCTGATCGGCTTGACCCCACTCGATAAGATGGTAGCCGATCAGAGCTCAGTCTCAGAATGAAGCAGTTAGCCGATGGAGACTCGTTGCTGATCGGCCTAAATCCAGAACAGAAGCAAGCAGTCCTGCATAAGGGTGGACCAGCCTTAGTCATAGCTGGTGCCGGCACGGGCAAGACAAAAGTCATTACAACCCGCATCGCACACCTTATCGCCACCGGTGAAGCTGCACCCGAGGAAATCCTGGCCCTGACTTTCACCGACAAGGCTGCCCAAGAGATGCAGAATCGAGTTGATGAGCTCTTGCCTTATGGGTATGTTGAGACTCGGATTATGACCTTCCATGCGCTTGGTGCCGAGCTCATCAAGGACTACGCTCTCGATATGCAGATACATTTGGCGCCGAAGCTGGCGACTACGTTTCAACAGTATGTTTTTATGGAAGCGATCCTTGAGGAATTACCAAATCTCAAGCATTTTCGACCGGCTCATGATCCTCGGCAGTACATTGGATTAGTTTTGCATTATTTCTCTCGCTTGAAGGACGAAGGGCTGGGTCCGGATGATTTCGCTGCTTGGCTCAAGTCGTTTACAGCCAGTCTTGACGCTGCTAAATCTGCTGATATAGATATTGAGAGGTATGTTGAGCTTAGTCAGCTCTACACCGCTTACGAAGGGCGCAAGCAGACGGCCGGCTTTATCGACTTTGGCGACCAGCTTCTACTGCCGTACAAATTGATGTCAAAAAAACAACGTATTGCACAGAAGATCCAATCACAGTACAAGTATATCCTGGTAGATGAGTTTCAGGATACAAATATCGTGCAGGCAAATCTACTACATATATTGTCAAAAAAACATCAAAACCTTATGGTGGTGGGAGATGATGACCAATCCATTTACCAATTCCGCGGTGCTGCTCTCGAAAATATTTTGAAATTTGATGAAATCTATTCGCAAGCCACCAAAATTGTACTGACTGAAAACTATCGGTCGACCCAGGTAATTGTCGATGCCGCCTATGAGTTGATTCAACAGAACAACCCTGAAAGGCTTGAAGCCAAGCTGATGATTCCGAAACAACTGCATGCCCAACGCGAGGGTGAACCACCACAGCTGATAGTGAGCGAGACCTCTCAGACCGAACTGGCTGGTGTAGTTGGATCTGTCCGTGCTGGTATTGATAGGTATGGCGTCAATGAAGTAGCGGTGCTCACCCGGAATAACAGCCAGGCCGAAGCTGTCATGCAGGCCTTGGCCCATGCTGGTATCGGCGTCGCTACTCAGGTTCGTCTGAGTCTCTTCTTACAGCCAGTGGTTCGTCAATGCGTTGATTTTGTGAGGCTACTACATGACACGCATGACTCTCAAGCCCTCTATCGGTACTTGATTGGACCAACGGTATTAGCTGATATTAGCGTAGTGACTGAGCTGGCTGCCCATGCGAAGCGCTTGCGAATTTCACTGACTGAAGCTATTCGGAAGAGCGAAGAAGCTGATACTGACCAAATTGCCTATATATATGCTCAAATTCAATTGATCGAATCGTACCGAACGGCTGCGTCACAGCAGTCAGCCGGTGAGTTATTATATGAATTCGTTAGTAACAATGATTTCTTGAATAATCTTGTAGCTCGCTCGAGTGAGGATGCTACTGCCGCTCGCGCGATTCACGCTTTAGCGAAGTTCTTTACGCTAATTCATGAGCTCGAAGCTGTTGAGCAGATCCGTAGCAGTCATGAGCTATGGCATCATATCGAAAGGATGTTCGAGCTGGAGATCATGCTCGAACCAGATGAGATGGAGCAGTCTGACGGTGTGCAGGTACTGACTGTGCACCGGGCCAAAGGCCTCGAGTTCGAGCAAGTGATTCTCTATGATGTCATCGATGGGGCGTATCCAGCCATGCGTCGGTCCGAACCGTTGTTATTACCACAACAAATGATGGCTAACATGCAAGCTGATACAAATAATCCCAGTCTGCAGCACCGAGCCGAAGAACGCCGCCTGTTCTATGTGGCTATCACACGGGCAAAATCAGAACTGATAGTGACATACTCAACTGATCACGGTGGAAAACGACTAAAGAAGCCATCGCCATTTTTGCTAGAGGCCTTTGGACATGTTTCGCAAGCCATGCCAACGGTGGTTTCGGCTAAGCTAGCCGCAATTGAGAGATTTGCACCGACTAAGCAGACAATAGCCGAACCAACCTTTCCTGAGACTGATGGATGGCTGCATCTGAGTCCTAATCAGATAGCCGATTATGATCGAGATCCGGCTAGTTTCTATCTTAGGCATGTTTTACGCTTCCCTGAGAGGCCATCACATCGACTAGTCTATGGAACAGCTATTCACGCTGGTCTTGAGACCTATATGCGACTACGCCAGTCAGGGCAGCCAGTTGATCTGGAGCTGATCATTGCGGCCTATCACCAAGCTTGGTCACACCTCGGCTTTGTGTCACAGCGCCACGAAAAAGAACGTCTGCGGGCTGGTGAACAAACACTTCGTCGGGTGGTGACAGACTATGAAGCAGATAATGAACTTAAAATCGTGGCAATCGAGCAATCATTTGATCTCTCGCTAGAGGATATTAAGGTACGGATACGCGGTCGTTATGATCTAGTGCTTGGACATGGCGATGGGGTAGAGATACGTGACTTTAAGACCTCCCAGGTCAGTAATCAGCGCACTGCCAATGATAAGCTGCGCGACGCGGTGCCGATGCAGGTGTATGCATTGGCGTGGCAGCTTTCGCAAGAATTGCCGGTTACGGCTATTTCCTTACAATTCGTCGATGCGCAGCTCCTAGCTCTACGCGAGCGGTTCGATCACGACAAAACGATGAAAAAAATACAACATATATCAGAAGGGATTCGAGCTCGTCAATATCCAAGTAAAGATTATCGAATAAACTACGAGACTGAGGGCTTGCAGAGTGCTTAGTGTCAAATCATATCGAGACCAAGAGTGGCTCGAGAATTTACTGGCCGACATTTGGTATCGGTATTTTCCAGATATTGCACAACCTAATGTTGTAAAAATTATATGGGGCAAGCGGGCCAAGCGACGACTGGGATCGATCTCACTCGACCCGAAGGATGGGTCAACCAGTATCATCCGGGTGAATAGAATTTTTGTTGATTTAGAAGTGCCAGAATTTGTGATTGCTTCGACAATCTTTCACGAAATGACTCATTATGCTCATGGCTTTAACTCACCACTTGATAGAAAGCAAAAGCATCCCCACAGCGGTGGTGTTATCAGAAAAGAATTTGCTGAGCGGGGACAAGAACAGCTGTATTTGCAGCAGCAGGCTTGGCTAAAGGAGCATTGGGTGAATATCCTGCTCAAGCATGGGCTACTTAAGCAGGGCTTTGGGGTTCGGTATCGAGTAGCCTAAATGCTATGATAGGGTCATGCAAGAAATTCTCTTATTCGTAGTGCTCATCGCAATTGCCTGTCTTGGTGTATTGGTCCTGAGGCAATCTCGTTTGGCCAAACCAACTGCTCTCGATGAGCAGGCAGTTTCTCTACTGAAGCAGGATCTACAGGGCATGCAGCAAGTTCTCTCGCAGGCGAACGCTCAGATGCAAGATAGGCTCGATAGGAATAATCAATCTATACAGGCCAACGTGCACGCTCAGATGGAACAATCGGCTACGATAATCAAAGATGTAACCGAAAGGTTGACGAAGCTTGATGAGACTAATCGTCGCGTTGTAGATATTACAACAGAACTCAAGACACTCCAGAATGTTTTGCAGAATCCAAAGCAACGAGGGATTCTCGGTGAGTATTATTTGGGTCAAGTACTCGAGAATGTTCTGCCGCCACAGCAGTACGCACTTCAGCATAGCTTCAAAAACGGTGATATTGTGGATGCGATCATCAAGCTTGATAAGGGGAAGATATTGCCGGTTGATTCGAAATTCAGTCTTGAAAATTATAATCGACTGATCGAAAAGGTCGATGGTCCAGAACGAGATCAATTAGTGAAGCAGTTCAAAGCTGATCTCAAGCTCCGGATTGACGAGACGGCCAAGTACATCCGACCAGATGAGGGGACGATGGATTTTGCCTTTATGTTTATTCCATCCGAGGCAATCTACTACGATTTGCTGGTCAATCAAGTCGGTGCCACCAAAACCACCTCGCGTGATCTGATAGAATACGCCTTCCGCGATAAGCATGTCGTGATAGTCTCACCGACGTCGTTTATGGCCTACCTCCAGACCGTTATGCAGGGTCTTCGGTCGCTCCAGATTGAAGAACAGGCCAAAGAAATCCAGCAGCGCGTTGGCCAGCTAGGGCGCCATGTCGCCAGTTATGAGATGTTCTTGCAAAAGATGGGTAATTCTCTCGGCACCACGGTGAATCATTACAATGCTGCCTATAAAGAATTTAAGAAAGTTGACACTGATGTGGCTAAGATCGGCCAAACCAATCCAACTGTCGAGCCGCTACTGGTTGATAAGCCGAATCAAGACGATTAGACTGGCTATATGAAGCAACGTATACTATCTGGCATCAAGCCGACAGGCGACATCCACCTCGGTAGTTATTTGGGTGCTATGAAGCATTGGTCGGCCTATCAATCACCCGAGACTGAAGTCTTTTATTTTATTGCTGACTTGCACGCCCTCAATACCCGATCTATTCCGGCCCATCTCCGATCGAGAAGCTTGGATCTAGTTGCTTGGTTGCTTGCTCTAGGTATTGACCCAGAGGAGAATGCTATCTTCGTACAGTCGCAGCTGCCGGCCCATGCTGAGCTGGCCTGGATTCTCAATAACTACGTCACCATGGGCGAGCTGTCTAGAATGACTCAGTACAAGGACAAGGCAGCCAAGACAGACGCCACAGGGCAGCTTGTGGCTTTGTTTGACTATCCGGTACTGATGGCAGCCGATATTTTGCTCTACGACGTCGATACGGTGCCGGTTGGAGACGATCAGACACAACACGTTGAGCTGACACGTGATATAGCCAAGCGCTGCAATAACCTCTACGGTGAAATGTTTAAGATTCCAGCCTTCTCGAAGCCAATTGCAGGAGCTCGGGTAATGATGCTGGATGAACCGACTCGTAAGATGAGCAAAAGTGAAGGTGGAGATGGCTGTGTGTATCTGTTGGATGATGAGACAACGATTCGTCGCAAGCTCTCACGAGCGGTGACGGACTCGGATGGCGAAATACGCTATGACTCAGCTACGAAGCCAGGCGTGAGTAACTTACTCGAGATAATGAGTGCAATCAAGGGCATCAAGCCTGAGGCGGCAGCTCGTAGCTTATCTGAAGGTGGATACGGTGAGCTGAAGACAGCCGTTGCTGATGCTGTGGTTGCAGAACTGAAGCCATTACAAGCCAAATATGCCGAGATACGTAGTGATGAAGCCCAGCTCAGGCAAGTTTTGGAGCAGGGCAGGGTCCGAGCCGCCCGATTAGCCGAGGCTAAGCTTATGGCAATTAAGCATACATTAGGAATGTTGTAATTTATACTGCTAGGTCTTCCAGGGTAGATTACCTAAATATAGTATAAAGCATTGACAGAGCATAAGTACTTTGCTATACTAGTGTCAAGTTAGTTCTTTAAAAAATCAAAACAAAAACCAAGCATCCAAAAAAAAGTATATGACGTCGCTTGGGATCACTTTCATAAAAAAGCGACGTTCCATTCGATTAGTAGGGCAACTCCGACCTGCAGACACCCCCCTTGTCTCGGGTCGGGTTTCCCCTACTGTTCGAGGGATTCTTTAGACCCCAAGAGCCTCTAAAGATCTTTACAGTCCACCCGCCGGAACAAACAATTCGTGTTCTTTCAAAAAAAAGTTTGTACCGTAGGATGGTAGGGAAGCTTCTAGATGTCAGCCCACCACTCTCCAGATCAATTCCAGTTTCAAAAGTACCTTGCAAGTGGCTCTTACGTGGCTGATCCAAAAACCTCCTATCTTTGTAGGGCTTCACTAAAGTCTTACCTGGGTAACCCCCAACCGGGGCAGCACGTGCCATATTGATTCTTATCTTTTAGGGCAGATGTAGCTGCCCCGTAACCATTTATATTTACTCCAATTGTAGTCGGCATATTCGTATGTCGACTATTTAAGTACGAACAATTTTGTTCGCTTACATAGTGAATATTAAAAGTGTTCAATCACTTACGTCAAATTAGCTAGATTAATTAATTGTTCAGTCATCAACCGATTTTATTCATTCTTATCTTGCCACACTCATGTGTCATAATAGTAGTTACTATGCGTCTCGCCGAAGCTAATCGATTAGTCTTATTTCTATCCCTCTCCGTTCTAGGGGCTTTATTAGGGATCAGTATTCTAGCGTTTTTGACTTTGGCAAGCTCACCGCGAGATATCGGTCCTGGTGGTGTGACAATCTGGTTTGTAGGCCTATTCGTAACCCTGATGACAGGTTTATGCCTCATCAGATATCTGCTTGCCCGGTCACGCACTCTACCAGATGAAAGGTTGGCTTTGTACCGTCAGAAATTACGTAGCAGCACTCTTATAGCACTATTTCTGACTGTAGCTTTAGCGATGCAGAGCTTGCGCACGCTTAATGTTGGAGATGTGCTGCTGTTTCTCCTGATACTTGCTATAATTGAGCTATATTTTAGGACGAAATAAAATGACGATCAACATAGACCTAACGGCATTTCAGTCGAGTGTCATAGCTCGGCTCGAGGCCACCACAACTGTATCCGAGCTTGAAGCCCTGCGAGTCGAGCTGCTTGGGAAAAAAAGCTTAATTCAAGCTTCTCTGGCACAGCTGGGTAAACTACCCCAAGCTGAACGTAAGCAAGCTGGTGAGCAGGCTAATCGAGTAAAAGGCATAATATCAGCCGCTCTCGATGCAGCTTCACAGCGTCTCGCGAATCAAGCTGAGGCTCAGCTAAGTGGCGTTGATCTATCACAGCCGATCACGATAGCTCATCAGGTGGGTCACATTCATCCGACACAGGCAGTTTTGGCTGATGTCTATGATATATTTTTGCGACTAGGCTACGCTGTGGTAGACGGGCCCGAGATTGAAACTGACTGGTACAACTTTGAGGTGCTAAATATGCCAGCTGATCATCCAGCGCGTGAGATGCAAGATACGTTCTATCTGCAATCTAACCCGGGCCAGGCACCACTTGTGCCGAGAACACACACGTCAGCGGCTCAGATCCGTTATATGAGTCAACGCCAACCACCATTTAAGGTCATTGTACCTGGTAAGGTGTATCGAAATGAGGATGAAGATAGAACTCATCTTTGGAGCTTCTATCAGGTCGAAGGGCTGGTGGTTGGAGAAGATGTTAGTATGGCTGATCTGAAGGGGACACTCTTGCATGTCATGCAGGAACTCTTCGACGAGTCGGTCAAAATTCGGTTTCGTCCTAGCTATTTTCCATACACCGAGCCCTCGGTGGAGGTTGATGTCTGGTATCGGGATGAGTGGCTGGAAATCTGTGGGGCTGGAATGGTGCACCCGGATGTACTCGAGAAAGGGGGGATAAACCCCGAACTCTATAGTGGTTTTGCCTTTGGCTTCGGGCCAGATAGGCTTACCGTAATACGCTACGGTTTATCAGACATCCGTATGCTTTGGCGTCCCAACCTTCTGACGAGCCGACAAGTATGAAAATAGCCATCTCCACAATCAACTTTTTTTATAAAAAACCACTATCTACATCAAGAATAGTAGAGCTAATTGGTCTTACAGAAATCGAAATTGAAGAAATATTGTATGCAAAAGTACTCGACCAGAAAATTATTGCCGTCAAGATACTAGACGTGTTTCCTCATCCAGGAGCCGATCGTTTGCGCTTAGTCGATATTGACGCCGGAGCCGCAGGAAAACACCGCTTGGTTTGCGGGGCACCGAATCTCGTAGTTGGCCAGAAGGTTGCTTGGGTGCAGCCTGGCAGCACATTACCAGATGGGACGCTTATCGAAAAAGCCAAAATCCGCGGTGAAGCTAGTGCTGGAATGCTAGCTAGCGAAAGAGAATTAGGCATTAGTCAAGAACATACTGGCATAATAGAGCTTCAGTCACCCACTCCCTTGGGTACAAGATTGTGCGACATTGCAGCTAAGACTGATACCCTTGATATAAAGACCCCTGCAAATCGTTGGGATTTCCTAAGCGGGGAGGGGATAGCGCGGGAGTTGGCTGTATATGACTCAAAAATACAGTTTTCTATACCCAACAGAGGGGAGTATGTATATAAAAAAATAGATTATGTAAATGTCAAGGTTAGGGAAGAGAACCCTCGCTTCGTTAGTGCTCACTTACGTTTGAATAATGATGTAAAAACACCATCATGGATTGTGGATAACTTACTCGCCAACGGCTACACCCCGCATAATGCTGTAGTAGATATTACAAACTATTGCATGCTCGAGACTGGCCAACCATCCCATGCCTATGACGCGAAGACTCTTACCAGTCCCCTTGCAACGAGATTTGCTAAAGACAACGAAAAAATTACTACACTTGACGGCGTAGAAAGATCTTTGTCAGCACATGACTTAGTTGTGGCTGACTCCAACGGACCAGTTGGGCTGGCTGGTGTTATGGGTTCATTCCATACTCAGATCCAAACTGGTACCACTGATGTCATACTTGAGGCTGCTCAATGGGATAAAACTCTTGTCAGACGTTCGGCTGTCCGACATGGCTTGCGCACTGAAGCCTCGGCTAGGTTTGAAAGGTCGCTTCCACTCCCCCTTGCGCCGTACGCATTTGCTCGTATGTTAGATTTACTGACTGAGATTTGCGCGGCTGAAATAGTTGAGGGGCCATTCGACCAATTATATGCCTGGCCCTGGCAACGGTTTTTGGGTGTGCGTATGCATCGAGCCGAACATACCTTAGGGGCTCAGTTAAGTCAGGCAGCTATGCTATCAGGTCTGAAGCGGCTTGGATTTGGGGCTGAGCATTTCTCTCTCAAACAGGAGCTGTCGAAGCATGTCAGCAAGCCGTATAAATGGGGCGCGAACTACAAACAAGACGGCGAGACGGCATTTGACTGTTCATATCTCGTAGACAGGATATATTCTAAGCTCGGCTTGTCGGTTGGGCACACGGCTTTGGGTCAGTTTCACCATGGGAGACCCGTATTGGCTGATGAACCTTTGAAGCCTGGAGATGTAGTTTTTTTGAGGGGTTTGATCAAGCAGTCTCCAGTTGACCACTATTATCGGCGTGACCATACTGGACTGGCTCACAAGGTAGTACTGGACGCTCCCGAAGAGGTTGGTCATAACGGAATTTATATGGGGAATAACCAGGTTCTACAGGCAGCTACCTATGAATATCGTGATGGGGACTGGGTTCAACGCGATAAAACCGGGGTCATTGTCTCTCCCCTAGCCGAATTTACCAATAACCCGGGCTACTTGGGGGCTCGGCGATATCTCGAGAGCTTTAACCACATCTTAGCGCTGCAGGTACCTTGGTGGCGGACTGATATTACTCGTGAAGCTGATATTATTGAAGAATTCGCCAAGTTATTGGGATATGATAATCTGCCCGCAACATTGCCGAGCTTGCCGCCCATGCCTGGCTCTGAGCAGTCCGATCAAGTCGATCATATGGCTTTGCGGCAGGCGCTTGTGGCTGGTGGCCTAACCGAGATAACGACCTATAGTTTTGTCTCTCGAGCCGATGTCGAGAAGCTTTCGATTGCTCCCGAGGCTGGGTTGCAAGTGGCAAACCCCCGTTCTCCTGAACAAGCCCAATTACGCACTACTATGCTTGCCAGTCACGCCCATTTCTGGAGTCGTCAACACGCCAGCCTACAGACCAGTCTTGTCTTCGAGATTTCGCGAGTCTTTGAGTCGCGCGGTAAAGTTGAGCAGCCAATTGAGCGCTGGAAGCTAGCCATCAGCAGCGGAAACGGTGAAGCAAGCTTAACTATCGTACAGGCCACCCTTCATAATCTTCTACAGCAGCATCATTTTGATCTGACTTTTATACCAAATGCAAAACAGCCGTATTTGAGTCCCCAAAGAAGCGCAGATTTGCAGATAGCTGACGTGTCGATCGGAGTAATTGGTCAACTAAGTCTACCAGTCCAACAAGATTTTGGGTTGCAAAGCGCCCTGGGCTGGTGTGAGCTCGAACTAACGCCGTTACTAGCTACAAAGCTTATTCCTCAGCTTAAGCCATTGCCTGATTATCAGTTGATAACTCGCGATATTAGCTTCGAAGTCAATCAAGCCGTCTGGTGGCAAGCTATCAATTTAGTAATTAAGGAGCAACCCCAAGTCTGGTCGGTTGATTTTCTGAGCCAGTATCACAGCTCAGAGCTTGATCATCAGAAGCGCCGGGTAATGACCTGCCGTTTGTGGCTCCAGATCGGTCCGCAACCAATGGCTGAAGTGATAGATGCAACGGTGGCGAGTATTATTACCGCCGTGCAAACTGCCTTACCTGACGGTAAGATTCAGAGTCATTAGTACATATCATCCTCAAGGCATTTTCTTAATATAGAGAACATAGGCTTATGAAAGCATGGTATGCTTATGAGTAAGTTTAAGCATAAGCGAGTAGAGTTTAGCCTCGTTTAGGTGAGACTGCCAATGAGGTGTTTTTAAATCAAAAATTTTAATCTACGACGATGGTAAACAAAGCCCCTACACCCCAAGTAGCCACTACAACTAGCCACCAGCATCGCTGGTCTTTGCCGCGTTGGGCCTCGAAGACTGGCCAATCTCCCTCTAAAACTTCACGAGTTTTATTTGTTATTTTGCTGCCGATATTTTTCGTATTACTGGTGAATGCAGCTCTAGCAGCCTGGACGGAAGGGGTCATGTATCCGGGTGTGTCGGTCTCCGGAGTTAATGTATCGGGGCTGTCTCGTCAACAAGCTTATGGGAAGCTGCAAACACTACCGCTTAGCCGAAACTACGTCGTAAAAGTTGGCGACAAGGTGTATCGGTCATCAAATCAAGCCCTTGGAGCTTCGTATAATCTAGACCGAACGATAGATTTAGCTTATGCCATTGGTCGTCAGGAGGGCCTACCGATAATCGGGGTGATGCGTTCAGCTAAGCTGGGGCAACTTCGACTGGCGTATTCTATAGATTTTCAGAAACTACAGAAGTTTACCAACGATATTGTTCGGGATGTCGGTACGCCGCCTCAAAATGCTATGGTCAGTGTTGAAAATGGAGTTATTAAGACAGCTACAGATGAACCAGGTATCGGAGTCAATCGAGCTGAGCTGACGCAACTATTATCTGATTCACTAGCGCATGCCAGTGACGCCACGTTTGTGATTAAGCCTACTTCTGTACCAGCCGATATAAAATTGAGTCAAACTGAACCGGCCAAGCAATCAGTTAGCACGTTCTTAGCTAGTAAATATACTTTTTCGTATCAAGATCGCAACTTTGCCGCAACTCCCGGCAACATTGGCTACTGGATAGTCGTCAAACCAGATCGTGAGATAAATGCCAGCCAGTTGGTCGTGCAGGTCAATGAGCAAGAGGTGCGCGGCTATGTCCAGACTTTAGCAAATGAGATAAATAAAAATCCAGTTAACAAAAAAGTTATCGTCGCAAATGGCAAAAGCAGTGTTGAGCGAGAGGGTCAAGACGGCTCAGCGCTGAATCAAGAAGCAGTCGTGGCGCAGCTGATGGCAGCCTTGCAAGCCAATCGTGATGTCAACGTAGTGCTTACTACCAGCCCGGTGGCGTTCAAGACAGAGACTACCCGGACCATCAGTCTAGATGCGCAAAAATACATCGAAGTAAATCTTTCGAAGCAGCAACTCTGGGCCTACGAGAATGGGCAAGTTGTCCACACTAGTCCAATTACCAGTGGCGCAACTGGTGCCAATCTCGGGACTGCGACAGGACTCTTCGCGATCTATTATAAAGCTACCAATACCTATCTCAATGGCCGTTCCTACGGGTATGATTACAATGTTTTCGTCAAATACTGGATGCCATTCTATCTGGGGTATGGCCTACATGATGCCAGTTGGCGAGGGAGCTTTGGGGGTCAAGATTATTTCTATGGAGGCAGTCACGGTTGTGTCAATTTGCCTGAAGCTACGGCAGCTTTTATCTACAATTGGTCTGAAATAGGCACGCCAGTCTGGGTGCACGTCTAGGGCAAGTAATAACTCGTGTCTCAGGCCTGAAAACAGGGTATAATCATAACAACTATGCAGCCAAATCAGCCCCTCCCCGAGCAAGTGCCCACCGTAGCACCAACAGTTTCAGAAACTGGACCACCAGCCGATCTTGAACGAGTTGCCGCGCCAGCTCCAGAGACTGGTATTCCGGTAGTTTCGCCGACATCTCCCCCACTCACGTCGCACAATGTAGCATTACCAGTGGCGCCAGCTCTGGTGATATCGGCTGCAACTCAATTGGTCGTACCAGACCCGATCACCTCTCCCCTAGTCGCGGCTGACGCTGATTTGATTGAAGATCAGTGGGTTGCAGCCGCCGATGAAATCCAAGACAAACAGGCCCAAGACCCACGCGCTCAAGAGACAGCGGCTGAGCAACTCAGCCGTCAGTACCTCAAGCAGCGCTTTAATCTTGATGTGAATGGTGGCAGCTAAGTTATGACAAAAAATGGTAAAACGACTTGAGTGATTTTGGCTGGTTTTTATTTTGGGTCCTCGGTGGTATAGTCCTCGGCGCGGCCGCTTTCGGTGGCTGGTTCTTGCGTCGCCGGGTATCACATGCCAAGGACATCGAGCGCAGCCTCAAGCTGGTGCCACTGATGCTCAAGCTCCCCCCGGCAGATGACGATGAGAACCAACGCGATGAGCGTGAGAAGATCAAAGAAAATGTGTCGCGGGCTGAAGGCATCTACACCTTGCTCTCCGGCATCGCCACCAACCGCCGATTCCTCTATTCACAACGTCATATCTCGTTTGAGATTGTGGCGCATGGCGAGCAGATATTCTTTTATGTAGCCGTTCCGGTCTCGCTGGTAACTTCTGTGGAGAAGGCCCTCGTCTCGGCTTATCCAGCGATCCAGATCATTCCCACTGAAGATCATAATATTTTTTCCGAAACGGGCAAGATCAGCACGGTGGCGGGTGGCGAGATGCAGTTGAGTAATGATAGTTATTATCCACTGCAGACCTACAAGACACTCGAGTTTGACCCCCTGACTGGTATTTTGTCAGGACTGACTCGTCTCAAGCCAGATGAGGGTATTGCTCTTCAGATCATGATGCGCCCAGCCAACCCAAAGTGGGCTAAGAAAGCTCGACTTTTCGCGAAAGGGCTGCTCAACCCACAGCGAGCCCGCATGAATGACCCTATGCACGTGCTTGGTTCAATGGCTCGCGCCCCGCTCGCGCCCCCCGATTGGCAGGCCAAGGAACAGATGCAAGATCCAACCAAGCAAGCTGATTCGATCGACCAAAAGCTGGCTCAGTCAGTTGAAGAAAAGGCTGCCCAGCCCGCCTATGAGACATTAATACGAATTGTGACCAGCTCAACAGATCTAGGACGCAGCCGCATGTTAGTTCAGGATATGGTCAACGGCTTCGCCCAATTCGCCTTGCCAGGGAGTAATAGTCTGCAGTTTGTAGATGTTGGTAGCCCCCAGAAACTGGCTAGCGATATGATATTTAGATTTTTCCCGACTCACAAAAAACGAATGATACTGACCAGCTCAGAACTGGCCACGCTGTATCATTTACCAAGTAGTTCAGCTCAGATTGGCACCCCTCTGGAGCGCAAGGGGCTCAAGGAAGTGGCGGCACCAGCCGAGGTACCGAGTGAGGGATTGGTTCTGGGAAGTAACTTCTTCCAGGGTAAAGAAAAGGTAATTCGCTTAACCGACAAGGACAGGACGCGTCACATGTACATCTTGGGGCAAACTGGTACAGGTAAGTCGGTCTTGCTAGAGGATCTCATGGTACAGGACATGATGGCCGGCAAGGGGATGTGCTTCATCGATCCGCACGGCGAGACGGCCAATACAATTATGTCGAAGATCCCACCACATCGAGCCGAAGACGTTATCTACTTCAATCCAGCTGATGCGGCTATGCCACTGGGTCTAAATATTCTCGAGACCGATATCGAACATCCTGAGCAAAAAGACTTCATGATTCAAGAGACTATCAACATGCTATACAAGCTGTATGACCCTGACCACCAAGGCTTTATTGGGCCACGCTTTGAACAGTGGTATAGGAACTCGGCAATGACAGTGATGGCCGATCCGAATGGTGCCACCTTCCTCGAGATCCCAAAGCCATTTTTGGATGATGATTTTCTCAAAGCTAAGTTTAAATATGTAACTGATCCTACAGTGCAGGATTTCTGGATCAATGAGATGGGGCAGACCTCGGAACGCGATAAGAGCGAGATGCTGGGTTACTTTGTATCGAAATGGGGAGCCTTCCAATCCAATGCCATTATGAGGAATATCATGGGGCAACATAAGAGCGCCTTTAACTTCGGAAAGGTCATGGACGAAGGTAAAATCCTGATTGTAAACCTCTCAAAAGGCCAAGTTGGGGAGCTCAATGCCAAATACCTGGGAATGATCTTTGTCATTAAAATCCTGGCTGCAGCCCTGGCTCGGTCCGGTCGTCCTGCCGAAGAATTACGGCAATTTACGCTCTACGTCGATGAGTTTCAAAACTTCTCAACCGATAGCTTCGCCACTATACTCTCCGAAGCCCGAAAATATAATCTTTGCTTAATTGTTGCCAACCAGTTTATCGGACAGCTCAGTGAGGACATTAAGGGGGCCGTGTTTGGCAACGTCGGCACACTTTTCACCTATCGGTGTGGTCCGGAAGATGCAGAATTCCTCGAGAAGCAGTTCAAACCGAGTTTTTCAGCCACCGACTTAACCAATCTGCCAAACCTCACTGGTGCAGTCAAGTTGATGGCCAATGGTTTGCCGACGACGGCATTTACACTCAAGCCAATATTCCCACCTTTAGGTACACCTGATGCGCAGACGGCTATGGCGATCAAAGAATTATCGAGGCAAAAGTTTGGGCGGCCGAAGGATGAAGTCGATGCCGAAGTTGCTAAAGCTTTGACGATGCGTGATCCAGTCAAAAAATAATCATTGCTGATTGTGCTCATGCTCGCTACAATACTAACAAGTATATACATCACAGCCACATAATACGTTAGGCCACCATGCTCTTCCGCGACATTGTCACTAACACAGCCCTGCACCCCGACCAAGCCCAAGCGCGGGGTAGCTTAAGCTTCTACATCAAGCGATTGGGGCGTGAAAAAAGCTCACGGGCAGTTGGTGCAGTTCTAGCTGTTGCCATTGCCATATTCCAAGTTGCTACCGTGATTGCACCGCCCAAACACTCCGAAGCCAGTGCTGGCTCGGCCAATGATGTTATTTATGGAGGCTATACTTCCAAGGATAATCTCTTACAGAAGTATGACAGTAATGCCGAGCTGCGTGGTGTCTACACCCAGATGAAGATCACCCGTGAACAAATCCAGACTGCCACAGCTGGGAGCGCGAACTCATCCGATAATACCTGGTCGGTCGGTCGATATCAGCACGGTGACCCGAAGCTCAATATTAAGTTCAACGTTCCAGGTGGCCAAAGTAATTTTTACCTTCGGCCCTTAGCAGTCTGGGGTCAGGGCAAGAATTTCCCTGGGTTGACTGGTAAAAACTCAGAGGGGTACCAATTTTGGATATTGTACGATTGTGGGAATCCTGTAGTGCGGGCGGTAGCCAACTCCAATCCAGCACAAAAGCCTGAACCTACGACGACGGTGACTCCACCTCCACCTCCACCTCCACCTCCACCTCCACCTCCACCTCCACCTCCAGCAATTAGTTATAACTGTGATAGCTTGACGGCCACACCTGAGGCTACGAACGTCAATCACACTGCACCATTGCTGGTTAAGTTTGATGTTGCATCAACGGTCACAAACACCAATATCCAGCTCTATAAATATGATTACGGCGACGGCAACACTCAAACTACGTCCGGCCAGCCAATAAGTTATATCTACACGAAGGCGGGTACATATACAGCCAGTGTCAGAATCCAGACCGCTGCCGGTACAACCGAAAGAAAAACTGCTTGTGAAGCCACCGTTGTCGTAGGTAGCATTCCACCTCCACCACCAGCCCCGTCGTATAGTTGTGATCAACTACTAGCCTATCCCGATCAAAGAAATCCAAGCTATAATTCGCCTCTGAAAGTTACCTTTGATGCCACCAAGACTGTCAAGAACACGAGCTTTGTGAGCTACTTGTTTGAATTCGGCGATGGACAAAGCAAGGAAACATCCCTGGCACCGATTGACCATACCTATGAGAAAGTTGGTACTTATACCGCCACTGTCCGTGTCAAAACACGTGCTGGTACGACTTCGATCGCCCCGGCTTGTTCGCAGCGAATCGAAGTTGTCAGCCCTGATCTAACCTATCTCAAGAGCGCTGTGAATCTATCACTCAAGGATAGCAGTGGCCAGCCTACTAATGCAGCCGGGACGACTGTCAAGGCCGGTGATGAGATTCGGTATACCCTGACAGTCAGGAATATCGGCAAAGGCAGTGTTGATAGTTTCAAGTTTGAAGAATCCATTCGCGATATTCTCGAGTATGCGAATGTCACTGACTTGGGAGGTGCTCAGCAAATCGATCGACCGATTGCTGGACAGGGCAGTGGAGCCAGCCAAACCACTCTGGTGTGGCCTGAACAAGCCATTAAGGGTAGCCAGACGGTTGTTAAATCATTCGTAGTCAAGGTAAAAAATCCAATTCCGACGATACCAACTGGGAAGAGCGACAAGAATAGCTATGATTTGCAGATGGAAAATATATTTTATGGTAATCGAGTGGTGATCCAGCTACCACCACCACCAGCTAAGCAAGTCGAGATAGTTTCAGCCTCATTGCCACAAACTGGTGCAGCGCTGGCGAATGTCGGTCTGGCATTGTTCGCATCGGGAACGGTCTTCATGTACCTGCGTAGTCGACTTATCAAACAGGAACTTGAAATTATTGCCCGTGGTCAGGAGGTAACAGCGTGAGTCATCCAGAGAAAATGCACAAAAATGCTGAGCTGTCGGAAGGCAGAAATGAGACGAAGGGCGCGCAGACAGCCAAAGAGTTGAAGGCACTAGCGGCTGACAAACCAGAACAAAAAGTTGATAAGGCTGATGCCAGCCAGGTTGATAAGGCTGCCGCCATTCAGTCAGCCCGTGAGACTATAGAAACTCAGGCTTCGAATAAGGCTGAGAAACAAGACATGGCTCAAGAGACCGCTGAGACTGAGACTACGCCCGAAGCAGCCAATGAAACCTCTCCCGAGAGCCAGAATAAGGATCAGGAGCGTAGTCAGGAGGTCGAGGCAAAAGAAAAAGCCGAGAAGTCTGCTGAGCGTAGCCAGGAGAAGAAGGCTGTCAGGACGAATAACAAGCGTAAAAAGCAGCAAGTGTACCAGAAAACTATGCAAGACGTACAGCGTAATTTGTCACCCGCTCAACGTCGGTTTTCGAAGTTTGCACACGCTCGACCGGTCGAGTTTGTCAGCGAAGTGCTCGAAGAAACAATCTTGCGCCCAAGCTTCATCTGGGGGGGTGTTATCGGCGCTTTCATACTTGGTGGTGGGGTGTATATAACGGCTCGAGTCATCGGTTTTGAACTGTCGGGAAGTGAATTTACGCTCGGTCTATTACTTGGTGGGCTGATTGGCTTCGTGCTGGAACGTTTGATTGGGCTTTTCCGTCACAAACGCGCCTAATTCTAGCTTAAATCTGCTAAACTTAAACATAAGCATCATGGTTGTGAAGCGTCTAATAACAGCATTTAGTTTCTGCGTCGGGGTTGGTTTGCTGTTGCTACCAATTGCCGTCCAAGCCGAGGCGGTAGTCGCCCAGACTTATGGTGCGAAAGAGCAGTATGAGGCTGGCACAGTGGTTAGTCGAGAGGATTCTAATAGTACCCAGCTGACCAAAGCTGACACTGAGAATCGGGCAAATCTGACAGGTGTGGTGATAGCTCGCGATGCTTCATTGCTGACCTACAACCTTCCAGCGGGATCCTTGCAGGTTGCGACGAGTGGCGCCGTACCAGCCAATGTATCTACCGTGAATGGTGAAATAAAAGCTGGCGATCAGCTGACAGCTTCACCAATAGCTGGTTTTGCGATGAAGGCCACAGCACCTAGTAAGATCATTGGAAGGGCCCTAGCAGACTTTAGTGCCAAGACAAATGGTGCGCAAATTCGTTCAGTCAACGATAGCCGCGGGAAGCCAGTCGAGGTGGCGATAGGTCAAGTCCAAGTTAATGTCGCCTTAGCTGATTGGGCTGGAACAGCTGGAGCAGCCAACCCACTGGTAGAGAATTTACAGAACGTAGCCTCACAGGTATCAGGCAAGCAAGTCAGTCCGGCGAATGCAATTATCGCCGCCTTAATCCTCTCAGTCTCAATTCTGGTTTCTGGCATAGTTCTATTCTCCTCTGTCACCTCGAGTATTCATGCTTTAGGTCGAAACCCTCTCTCTCATAGTGTGATTCGTCGTAGCCTGACACAAGTGATCCTGATAGTTGTTGCATTGATGATCGCTAGTGTGATAGTTGTATATTTAATCATTGGAAGGTAAGTTAAAAAAATCATGAACACTCAATTCTACTTCATCATTCTGATCAGCCTGGTTTGTTTCATGGTCGTACTAAACTTTATTCTCATGGGGCAAATCTCACAACTGATGAAACGTAAGCCCAAGCGCACAACTGAGGAGGTTTTGTCGAGCGAGGAAAGGGACAAGCTCAAGGCCGCCGCCTCGGCCCAGTACGAAGCAGCCATGGTCAGAGAGCTGAAGCGATTTGAGCAAAGTCTCACCAAGGCTAGTACTGAATTACTAAGCGACTTGCATGCCCAGGTGGTCAAGTCGGATGCCGAGATAGCGGCGGCGGCTGCCCAACTGACGACACAGACCCAGGCTGAGTATGCACAGCTGATGCAGAGTGCAACTGGTCACTTACGGACTCAATTAGCCACTCTCGACACAGCCATTACCCAAGCCACTACTACCCAGACTACGGCCATGGCGGAGCTTGTCGAAGGCCGCAAGCAAGCCGTTATTACCAGAGTTGATACCCAGCTAGCTGACATTCTCACACAATACCTCAATGCCACGCTTGAGCAGCTAGATCTCACCGATCAGGAGCAATTTATCATCGCCAAGCTTGAGGAGATTAAGCCACGGCTCAAGGAGGATTTGAATCATGTCAAATAGTGTCCATCTGCCGGCTTCACTGATAACTCCACAAGACGCCCTGGCAGCTCGAGAGTACATGTCTAGTCTGGTGGCGACTCGTCGCTCGGGAGTAGCTGCATCTGACACATTATCACTCCCAGCAGACACCGCTGCCTGGGTAGCTGGCCTCACCAAAGCCGATACTATCCAAGCTTACGAAGCTGCTCAGAAGCAGCTAGACACCCTACTCGACGCCAGTCCAATTCTTGAAATAGACGTCGCTGCTCGCCTCTCAGTAGCTACGCTACAGACGATCACACAGTGGCTGAGGGAATCTATCCATGGCAGTGTCTTAGTACGACAGCGGGTCGACCGGAATCTACTTGGTGGTGTCAGGGTGCGGACTGGACGGGCTGTCTATGACCTGAGCGTTGTGAAGGCGTTAGATGGCAGTCGAGCTGTCTTAACGGAGTTAGTTCATGCCTGGGCGTAAATCAGAATTTCAGCGCTTGGTAGACGCTGGTCAACCGACGGGCGAAGTTACGGCTGTTAGGCGCTTCATGGTGCAGGTGACTGGCCTCGAGACAGCCGCAGCTGGTGCCGTGGTGATGTTTGAGAATGGCGAGCACGGCTGGGTCCGAACCGTGAAAGATGGCATTGCTACCGTATTAACCCTCACTAACGAGGGTGTGCCAATTGGGTTACTGGTTACGATCAAGACCGATGAACTCGTCGTTCCAGTTGGCAAGAAGCTACTTGGCCGTACGCTTAATCCTTTGATGCATCCGCTTGATCACAAAGGAGCAATTTTGACTCAATCTGTTCGGCCAGTCTTTACAACAGCCCCTGGTTTTGCCGAAAGAGCCATGCTTGATACTCAGCTAGAAACTGGCGTGACGATTGTTGATACCCTCTTTCCAATTGTGCTTGGGCAAAGAATTGCGGTGATGGGTGATGCCAAATCAGGCAAGACAACATTCTTACTCCAGCTGACTATCAATCAAGCTAAGTTGGGCCGAATCATTGTGCTGGTGTTGATTGCGAAGCGGCACACTGATGTCGAGCAATTGATCGCTCGGCTAGAAGCTGCCGGAGTTCGTGACAAAGTTATATTGATTGTAGCAAATATATTTGACTCAATTCCACTGCAATACATCGCCCCATACGCTGGCGCAGCCGTTGCCGAAGAGCTCTGGTTCGGTGGTGAGGATGTTGTGATTTTATACGATGATTTATCCTCACATGCTAAGGCCTATCGAGAAATATCACTCTTGACCGGTACCAGTCCCGGTCGTGAATCCTTCCCAGGTGATATGTTCTTCGCGCACTCCAGCTTACTTGAGCGGGCTGGCAAACTTAAAAGTAATGGCAAAACGCTCAGTGCCTTGCCGGTCGGCGTAACGCCAAACGATGACATCACTGGCTATTTATCAACTAGCTTAATCTCGATGACAGATGGGCAAATTGTGTTTGACTTGGCCACTATGCACAAGGGCACCCGCCCGGCGGTTAATGTCGGTCTCTCGGTTTCACGTGTTGGTGGCCGAGCCCAGGCTAGAGATCACAAAGCTTTGGCGAGTGAGGTGAGTAAAGTCTTAGCTCGTTCCAGGCAAGCCGAGCAGTTTAGTCACTTCGGGACAGAACTATCGAGCGAGATGAAAGCTGACTTCTATATCAGCATGCTACTCAAGACACTCTTCAACCAAGAAGTTGACGATCTCTTCACCGTCTACGAACAGCAGGTCATGATACACGCCGCGTTCTTGTCAAAAGACCATCCCGACTTCTCTGTGAACTGGATAAAAACCATTATTCATGACGTCTACAACACTGGCAAACAAGACATGGAGCCGAAGAAGTTGGCCCAGCAAATCATGGCCAGTAATCCGTCGGTGAAATCATGAGTAACGTCAACGATCTGCAGCGACAGTATGAGCAATTTGGGGTTATCAGTGAGCTTACCGAGGCACTCGAGGGCATTGCCAGCTATCGGATCCGACAGGTCAAGGATCGTGTCTTGATATCAAAACAATTCTTCCATGATTTGTGGGGGATGTATCAAGGGCTGAGGGTTGAGAAACCAGCCACTCAAGCCCGCACGAAGCACAGTCGTGATCTCTATATAGTGATCACTTCCTCGGCTGGTCTGACGGGTGACATTGATGCGGCTATCGTGCAGCGGGTGCTGGCAGATTACACAGCTGAAACCACCGACATAATAACTATTGGTACCCGTGGTGGTGCCTTACTGCACGCTCATGGCGTTATCCCAATTCGTGGATTCAAGCAGCCGGAAATTACGCAGCCCATCGACACCAGCGCCATCGTCGCCTATGTGCCACTATATCGTCGGACTTTTGTGTACTATCAGGAGTTTCAATCACTTTCGGTGCAAGGCGTTCAGAAAATGGAACTATTACTTGAGGCTCAGGCCTTGAATGCTGACGAAATGACCCGGCTTGATGAGAACAATCTAATCATCGCAGCCGAATATTTGTTCGAGCCGGATGAAGCTGCCGTTGTCGAATATCTCGAGCACGTCATGCTTGGTGTGGCGTTGACTCAAATGATTCTAGAGTCACAGTTGGCTCAATTTGCGGCTCGCTTCACGTCTATGATCGCCGCCAACTCACGCGCAGTTGATGCCCGTTCTGACACATATTTGCACTGGCTCTCAGCTCGTCGACGTGAGCGGGATGAAGCTGCTCATGAGATAGTTTATGCCTTAGGAGGGATGCAATGAAGTTAGTTGTTTGTGGTGCTATTACAGCGGTTCAGGGCTTGGTTGTAACCGTTCGTTTTACTGATAATCGACCTGAGCCTGGTGAAGTCCTGGCTCTGGAAGGACGTGATGATGTGAGTCTGATCTGGCGCGAGTACATCGACCGGGACCGGGCGCGCTACATCAATATCACTGGCGCCAATGGGCTAGCCGCTCACCAGCGCATTACTATGACAGGGCATGAGCTGACGGCACCATCTGGTAAGGCAATTCTGGGGCGGGTATTTGACGCTTTGGGGCGGCCCATTGACGGTCATCCGATGCCAGAAAAGTTGGTGCAGGTACCAATCTACTCAACACGACCACCAGCTCAATATCGCCCCATCACTGCAGATTTGCTTGAGACAGGTGTCAAGGTAATTGATTTTTTTGCTCCCTTCGTGAAGGGCCGCAAGATCGGTATCATCGGCGGGGCTGGTGTTGGCAAAACGGTGCTGACTACGGAGCTGATTCACAATATTTCTTCAAGTGATTCGGCCACCAGCTACTTCGTCGGTATTGGCGAGAGAATTCGCGAAGGCCACGAACTCTACGAGACTTTGCAGCAGCGTAAATTGCTGGCGAATACGGTCATGTTCTTTGGCCAGATGAACGAAAACGCTGGAATGCGATCACTGGTCGGGCAGGCAGCAGCCGCCAGTGCTGAGTATTTACGCGACGCCGAATCAGCCGATATTCTCTTCTTTGTCGACAACATATATCGGTATGTGCAAGCCAACAATGAGCTTTCAACGATGCTGGGTGAGATACCATCCGAGGGTGGTTACCAGCCCTCTCTCTATTCAGAGTTGCATCGCCTCGAGGAGAGACTCAACTCCAGTGCCAAAGGTTCGATCACTAGCGTCCAGTCAATCTACATACCGGCCGATGACTTGTCCGATCCGGCCGTTGTCGAGATCTCGCAGCAGCTCGATAGTGTGATTGTGCTATCCCGAAAAGTCTTTGAGTCAGGTATTTTTCCCGCAGTTGATTTACTAGCGACGAGGTCGTCATTACTATCTCCCGAGTTTGTTGGTGATAGGCATTATTTACTTGTTCGGCAAGTCCAACAGATACTTGAGCGACATCGGTCGTTGCAGTCAATTATTGCCATCATTGGTGAAAGCGAGCTCTCGATATCAGATCGACAAGCCTATGACAAAGCCCTCAAGCTGATTCAATTCTTCTCCCAATCTATGTTTGTGACCGAAGTCCTGAGTGGCATCAAGGGCCAGACCTTTACTCGTGAGCAGACCCTCTCGGGAGTTGAAGAAATATTGGCCGGATGAAAGCAGTCATTCCGAATCTGAAGGTCAAAGTCATCTCGCCATTCGATGTGCTGTATGAGGGTGAAGCTCAAGCCGTCTCAGCCATGAGTGAAGTCGGGGCTTTTGATATCCTGCCAAACCATGCTAATTTCATGACGCTTTTGATCGAATGCGAAGTGCATATTCTGACCCACGTAGACGAGCGAAAATTTCCGATTTCGCACGGGATTCTTAAGGTCGATCGTAACTCTGTAGTCGTGTTCGCCAATATCTAAAAAAGTCTTCGTCTAAAGCCCTTGTGCTTTAACCTGTAGAACAGATAGAATATATACTAAGGCCGAACTATCGGTTATGTTGTAGTGATCACTACATAAAAACACACTTTTATGCCAAACGATCTAACACCACCACCAACACCACAGGAAACAGCGCCGGTACCTGATCCGGGCTCTCTAAATTCACCTATTATTACCCCGACAACTTCCGAAGTTGGGTTGCCCGGCTCACCTGTTGTTGAGCGCTCATCCAAGCCAGTCGCCCAAACAATGGTTAGTCACTCGAAGCGTATGCGCTTGTCGCGACTAAGTATCAGCTTGATCCTTGTCTTATTATTAGCAAGTGTGCTCGGTGGCGTTTTCATGATCAAGCGTCTGTCCGTGGCACCAACCTCGCCAGCAGACAATATTAATTCGACATCATTGCGACTAGAGGGCCCGCAACCAAGTAGCGTCCAAACAGCTCAAGGCGGCACTAGTCAGCTAGCTGTCAATGGCGATTTGGCTGTCAATGGTATTCTTTCCTTGTCACCTCAAGCCATCAGCAGCTTGGCCCAAAGCCTCTCGAGCAAAGTTGATATCCAATCGGCTTACCCAGGCCAAATCCAATCTGGCAACATAAACATTTCGGGAATAATAGGGGCTCGTTCATTCGCCGGCGATGGCGCCTTACTCAATAGTCTCAATGCTTCACAGCTAACCACTGGAACCGTCGAGGATGCGCGGCTCAATCCCAATATCACTCGCCTCGGTCAGACCATTCCCCTCTCGGCATTGCAGACCCAAGTTGTAGCCTCACTTGGTGGAGTCTCTAGTAATGGCGGCGACATTGCTCTGGAAGCTGGTACCGGCATCACCATAACGCCTGATCAGGCTAATAATAAGATTGTGATCGCCAGCACCACGTCAGGCGGCGACATCACTGACGTTATCGCCGGCGCCGGCTTAAGTGGTGGTGGCTCATCCGGCTCAGTGACCCTCAGCCTCAACAGCTCGACAGTCACGATGCAGGGGAATAATTTTAATGCCGCCAATCAACTAGTGCAGCTTGATACTTTTGGGGCCTTGCCGGCTGTCTCAGGTGCAAACGTAACCAACCTCAACGCCGGCAGTATTACAAATGGCACGCTGTCGGATAGCCGCCTTTCGAGTAACGTAACGATTCAAGGCAATACCTTCAATGGCAATAGCCAGCTTGTCCAGCTCAACGGCTCAGGCGCATTACCAACTCTCAATGGCGCCAATCTGACCAACCTCAGCGCCACCCAACTTACCTCTGGTACAGTTGCAAATGCTCGCTTGAGCGCCAGCGTTACCCTTCAAGGCAATGCCTTCAACGGCGCCAACCAACTGGTGCAACTGAATGGCTCCGGTACCTTACCTGCTCTCAACGGCTCAGCACTCACTAACCTCAACGCCACAAACCTCAGTACCGGCACCGTCGCTGATGCCCGCCTAAGTACCAACGTCACTTTGCAGGGCAACACCTTCAACGGCGCCAACCAGCTCGTACAACTCACAGCCGGTGGAGCACTTCCAACCCTGGACGGCTCAAATCTCACTAACCTAACCGCTGGCAACATTACTGCCGGAGGTACCTTACCTGCCCTCAACGGCTCAGCTCTCACTAACCTCAACGCTACAAATCTCAGTACCGGCACCGTCGCTAATGCCCGTCTTAGTAACTCAGTTACCCTCCAAGGCAATACGTTCAACGGTGCCAGTCAACTCGTGCAACTGACTGCTGGCGGTATTCTTCCAGTACTCAGTGGGGCTAATCTGACAAGTTTGAACGCCACCAACCTCAGTACCGGCACTGTTGCTGATGC
>Ga0105047_10003484_pt1 | contig 27714 bp, 20 predicted proteins | sample MAT04_FD_78384 | JGI IMG/M metagenome (GOLD analysis project Ga0105047, IMG submission 78384) | Freshwater microbial communities from Lake Fryxell liftoff mats and glacier meltwater in Antarctica - MAT-04 (megahit assembly) | ecosystem: Environmental > Aquatic > Freshwater > Ice > Liftoff... | reverse complement strand
TCCACCCCCTGAAAGAACTCGTGACTCCGTCCCCAACCCGCATGCCGCCCCGCACTCCCGTGACCGCTGATCAGCCTACAACGCGAACCCTGGGCCCAGCAGCCCAAGGATCGGTGCGCGCCAAGGTTGATGTCGGCCTCGACGTCACGCTTGTCACGGCGTCCGCGCGCCTTCGCCGGTCGAAGTAAAAAGGGTATCGCCTCGGCAGGCGAGCATCGCACACGCGGTAGCTTGTATGGTCTCCGCCACTAGGTCCGCCAAGAGGGAATGCATGCATTGGTCATCGGCGAGGAGTGGCGCCACTTCTGGACGAGCTCTCCCAGCACGTGGACAAGGCCAGGTCTCCGGTCCGACGCGGTTGGCGCCAGAGCAGCAAGGCACGTATGGGCACCGGGTGTCGCCGCTGCGGAACCGCACAGTAATGAACTGGCAGTTGTCTTGTCTACCCTTGGACGGGTTTTACCGATGGGTGGAGCGCTGATGTCCCCGCTGATGCTTCTGAAACGATGGATAGAGTGCCCATCCGGGCCGCGACAACGGCGTTGCCGCTTCAGGGCGGCGTCAATCATGGGGATGGAGAAGGCGATGACGAGGTACTAGCGCGACAGATGTGGGACAACCTGACTGAGTCCTTAGCCCGATGCTTGCCGCACTCTACCACTAGCAAGACGACCGCCTCAAAGGAAATCGATGCTGACCTTGACCAGCCCCCCCCATCGGACTGGAACTATGACCCCGCTTTACGGGATAGGAGCGACGATCCGCCCTTCGAAGGTGATCAGGACGGCGCGGTAGTCCCTGTCCATAACGACCACAAGGTCGCCTGCCGCCGACCGAGCAAGGGACTCTTCCGTGGCGGGCTCGACCGTCGGCCGTTCGAGGCCATCAACCAGCCACGGCCAGATCTCCGGCCCCACAGTAGGGCCGCCGATGCCGCGGAGGACGTACTGTGCTCCAGGCGTGTCGGCAGCGGCCGCCCACCAGACGGATCCGACGGACCCCGTATCAATCGTCGTGCGCAACGTCCCCGCCAGGTCCCGCATCCGAGCCGATCCGTCCACCAGCACCTGGTAGGACCCACCGGGGCCGAGATGTCCAGCGTAGGTGCTCAGCGAACCGATGGCGAACACGACGCCCACCGTTGCGAATGTCAGCCGTGGACGGACCGTCGCGCAGCTGATGCGGCGCAGGACGACCGCGGCGAACAGCAGCAACATCGCCCACGGGAAGACCATGTAGTAGGCGTCGTGGCCGCCACCGCGAGCGCCGACCATCAGAGGCACGGCCGCGGCAGCCCCGACGTAGATCTCTGGGCCCAGGTCGCGCAGTCTCAGTCGGCAAGAGCGGCGCAGGTAGAGCAATGCACCCGCAACGAAGAGCAGCGCGGTGGTCACGTACGCGGCGACCGCGACGCCCTGCCACGACCTGAGCGCCGGCGAATCCTGCCAGATGCCCATGAACGCCCGACCAAGCCCCAAGGACAACCGCAACAGATCGACGATCCCATCCGGGATCGATCCACTGCCGCCGTGAACCGCATAGTCAGGGTCGATGTGCGTCAGGGCGCGAACGATGAACCACACCGCATATGCGACCGGGACCGCCATGAGGAGGGCGTTGCGCCTGACCCCTAACGGTATCGACCAGCCTCGGATGACAGCGATGATCGGCAGGGCACCCACCAGGTAGTAGGTCCATTCCTTGGCGTTGAAGGTGACCGCCAGCAGCGCGACAGTGACGCTGACGAACGTGACGGCAAGCACGCCGCCGATGACGGGACGGCCGAGGATGTGCCACGCCCAGATACAGGTCGCGAGCGCCGCAGATGTGGCGACCATGTCGAACCACGTCGCCTGCCACATCGCGACACCGAGCACCGGTGGCGAAAGGACCCAGAACGTCGTCACGGAAAGAGCGGCGAGACGGCTCCGGGTGAGTTGCAAGGCGTGGAGCATCAGCAGGACCGCAGCGATGGCCACCAGCCCGGATCCGCTGGCATTCACGCAGGCGGCATCAAAACCGCATGCCCGCCCGACGGTCTGGAAGACCCCGATCCCTGTCAGACGGCCGCTTCCCCATTCGAGGACGGGGGCCACGAGGAACCGGACCGGATCGAACACCGTGGGATCGTGAAGGTAGTACCGAGCCTCGCTGAAGACCCATAACCGCTGGGTCAGCATGCTGATCCAGATGAACGACAACAGGCCCGTGATCACCGCCAGCACGGCCACAGCTGACCAGAGGGATCGACTGACTGCCACGCTACGCAAGGTGGTCACGGTGAGGTCGACAGCGCCAGGCTGTCTTGTCCCGGCAACGAGGCCACGAGCTCATCCGGCCGCCCCACCGCGGAACGGTCCGAACCGTGCACCGTATCGAAGGACACGAGGGGGTCGACGATCCCGGCATCGCAACGGAGGACGCACAATCCACGAGTGGGGTGTCGCGCCGACGACCACGAGGGACCGATGCTATCCGGCCTGCATTGTCCCTGCGCGCATGTGCCCTGCGCGCCACACCCGCGGGGCTGGTTGCGGGATGCACAACGTCGCCAGCACCAAAGACGCGGCAAGCGCCTGTCGATAGGGTCACTCCTGATATCGACCCACAAGGCCGTAGGCGCATCCATTGCAGCGACGGCCGTGGGAACAGAGGATGGCCACTGGTCAGGACCTGCGAAGCCACAGAGCGCCGCCCGTGTTGCGAAGGAATGTCGGATAGGTGTCGGAGATGAGAGCGTGTTCGAAGTGTGCCATGTAGTCGTTGAACAGCAAGATCTCCCAGGAGCGGGTATCCGTGAGAAGCGCGCGTACTGCGTACACTTCGTTCCAGGAACGATTCGCATCCACGGACCACGAACGCGGATACTCGAAGGGCCAAAACATGTCGTGAACGTGGACGATGACACCCGGGCGAAGTCGCGGTAAAATCTCGCACAGTTCGAACCAGACATCGCTGCCCGTCCGCAGAACGTGGGTCGAGTCGATGAACAGGATGTCGCCAGACTCGAGGACATCGAATGTCTCCAGCGGAACTTCCTGTACAGGCTTCGCCAAGATCGTCACCTTGACCGCCGAAGGCCCGAGAAGGCTCTTGAGCAATGCGGGATGTGGTTCGATGAACGTCAGGCGACAGTCGCCAGCGAGCCACTTATCGACCGTGTCCATCGTGCAGGCTGAGGACCATCCTGAACCGATCTCGATGAAGTGCCGGGGCCTGAACCTTCGGATCATCGCGTGGAGCACACTGCCGTCTCCCCAGGAGTAGGCGGGATTGACGAAGGCGTACCGGTGGCCCGGACCAGGCTCCTCCGGGAACGCCGCGCTCGCCATCAACGGCACCAGCTGCTGCCACAGACCTGCCATCGCCGATCGGTCAAGGGCGATTCCGGGAAGGCGATCACTGACACCGCGAGCGGCCTGCCGGGCCAGGTGCAGGTCGACGTCCACGGGGTCCGTGATGGGTGAATAGAAGTGACCCGGTGGCACGAACAGGGGTACGTCGCCCATCGTGACTCAGCCTCTCGTGCGGTGGTGGGATCGGGCGTGGCGGGCGGTGTCGGCAGCCTCGGTGGCGCGACGGGTGGCCTCGAGGAATCCCCGTCCGTGGTCCGCGTCGGGCTCCAGGTATGCCCCCTCCGCCCATTCGTTCCAGGCGTTGATGAAGACGAGGCGCTCGCCCGGTGGGTTCACCGTGGCGCGTTCGATCGCCTTGGTCAACCATCGCTCGTAGAGGTCAGGCGTGGCGTCGTGGACGACGACGCCGTTCGTCCCCCTGCGGGGCGTGTTGTCCCATCCAGGAAACACGGTCTCGTACGTGCGATATGGCATCGTCGGCAGCTCGGAGAGCGGTGCCCAGACCCGCCGATAGTCGTAGGCCAGGAGCGCCGGATCGTGCGCGGGGGCGATCTGTTCCGTCGACCGCATGGTCGTGAACTGTGGCTGGAATCTGACCTTGCCATCAAACCCGACGGCGGTGGCATCCCAACCGGCGTCCAGGCCCGTTTCGACCGACAGCAGGTGGAGACCGGGCAATCCGGCCCGCAGCACCTCGCTGCGCCACGTGTCCGTCAGGCGCACGGCATCCGGTAGCGCCCACCCCTGATAGATGATCAGGAGCGGCTTTCCTGCGACCGTGATGGCACGCGGGTCCGCGAGGGCCGGCAACAGCGCGCGGATATGGAGGACCTCATCCTCGGCGCCGTAGACCTGCGCCTGGAGGACCTCCTGCTCTGAGCCATCCCAGCGTCGCGACCACGGTTCGTTCGCCCAGCAGAGTGCGAATGGCAGATCCGGCTGCCCGGACGCGAGGACCTCGGCGAACGGACGCTCCAGGAGGCGCTTGCCGCCGAACCAGTAGTGGTAGTAGCAGAACCCATGGATCCCGTGCGCGCGAGCGAGTGCCGCCTGAAGGCTCCGGGTCTCAGCATCCCGCAGATCGTAGTAGCCGAGTTCACCCGGCTGGCGAGGCTGGCGGTGACCCTCGAACAAGGGCTTCGCGGCGGCCACATTGGTCCACTCCGTGAACCCCTCACCCCACCAACGGTCGTTCTCGGGGATGGGGTGGAACTGCGGGAGGTAGAACGCGATCAATCGACCGCGATCCTCAGCGTCTTCGATCGGCTCCTCGCGTTCAGCCCTTGACGTGACGGAGAGGGACGATCGGTCTCGCAGGCCAGACGCCGCTGTTCTTCCCGATGGGATCCGTCCCTGCTCGTACTGGTACACCAGTCGAGCGAGGTGGTAAGAGTCATCGCGCGGCGGGAGTCGCGGGCCCTTGGGCGTACGTGACAGCACACTGGAGATCGTGTCGAGCAGCGCCTGGCGGGCGCGCTCCCGGCCGTGGTCTCGCAACATCCGCTGGCGGCCGTCCTTCGCGAGCCGCGTCCACAGCTGTTCATCCGCGAGCAGCGTCGTGATCGCCTGACCGAAGGCCGCCGGCTCATCCGCCACGAGAAGGTGGCGACCGGGCACGACGTCGAAGCCCTCCGCGCCGACGCTTGTCGACACGGTCGGTGTGCCTGCCATCACCGCCTGGATGAGCTTGCGCTTGGTTCCGGCTCCCGATAGGAGCGGCAGGACGCTGATGCGCGCCGCCGCGAACCAAGGCTCCACAGACGGGACCCAGCCGATCATGCGAACGCCGCGGATACCCGTGCCAAGTGCGCGGATCTCATCGTCCAGGGCATCGCCGACGATGGAGATCGGATTCGGGTCCAGAACCGTTGCGGGCAGGAGCGGAACGACGTGCTGGCACAGCCAAGCCACCGCGTCACGGTTCGGGGAGTGCCGAAAGCTCCCGACGAACAGGATGCCCTGACGTTGGGAGAACGGCTTCAGCCCCGCGGGAGCCTCCTCATGGTCAGGCATCACCGCCGCGAGTCCCGGCTCGCCCACGAGGCCGTCGATGAGGCCGGCCTCCTTGGGGGATACGGTGAGCACAGCGTCAGCGGCCGCGTACGCGTTCAGCTCACCGACGACCTGGTCGCCGTAGGCACCATCGAGGAGGCCGCCATCGGACCCGGAGCTGAAGATCCGGCGGGAGTGACGCAACAGGTGCAGATCGACGGAGTCGACGATCACACGGGTCTCCGGCGAAACCCGACGGAGGGAAGGCAGGAACAGTTCGGCGGTCGGCCAGAAAGCGAGGATAGCGACCTCGAACCGTACCGCGGATGCGAGATCCTCCAACTCGCGCGCCCCCAGGTGAAACACCGCGATACCGCGTTGCTGCAACGCATCGACGTAGTTCGCCCGTTCGTTCGGGCGGGTCGTGACGAATGTCACCGTCCAGCCGTCCTCGATGAGGAATGACAGCATGTCGTCGATCCTGCGGGAGCCACTGTCGCGGTCGGGCTCGGGCACGACATAGGCCGCGACCAGCACATGCCGATCGTTCACGACTGACCTCCGACGGCGGCCGGCGAACGCAGCGCGGCGGCGTACCAGTCTTCCGGCCGGCGCGTTTGTGGCCGCGCAGGCTGGCTCCCGAGCTCACCTGCCCATCGGGCCGCGAATCGGATCTGATTCGCGACCTGGGAACGCTTGGGGCCCACGGACGTGTCAGTCCCCGCGGTGGCACCCTCGACGTGGATGACGGTGGCGTCGGGTTGATACAGCACGCGCCATCCGGCCCGCCGTGCGCGAAAGCAGTAGTCGGTGTCCTCGTAGTAACCGAATCCGTACGCCGGGTCGAAACCCTCAAGGGAGCGGAACAGCACGCGTGGGGTGGCCAACAGCGCGCCCGACACGTAGTCGGTGTCGCGCACGAAAGCGTACAGGGCCGCGTCCGGATCGGGTTCCCCGTACCCGAACTTCGCGGCCGAACCATCGCGGAACACGAGTCCCCCTGCCTCCTGAAGCCTGCCGTCTGGAAAGATCAGGCGGCCGCCGACCACCCCGGCCTTCGGGTAGCGAACGAATGTCTGGGACATCGCCTCCAGCCATCCAGGCAGCACGACGGTGTCGTTGTTGAGGAAAACCAGGAGGTCCCCGGTGGCAGCCGCGGCTCCCCTGTTGGCGCTGGCAAGGAAACCGCCGTTCTGTTGGTTGACGATCAGCCTGGCACACGCCAGCGTCGCGACGACCCGTTCGAGATCCGCCATCGCCACGCCTGGGGAGGCGTCATCCACGACGAGGACCTCGATCGTCTCCCACGCCGGCAACGTGTCCTGGAGGGAAGCGAGGCAGCCACGGAGCAATGGCAGGCCCTCGTAGTTCGGGATGACGATCGATACGCTCGCGGACCCTGACCGGATCCGGTCCGCCCAATCAACGGTCGCTGTCAGACTCGGACCGTCCCCATCGACATGGACGACCGCGCTGATGGCGATGCGCTGGGCTTCCGCGATCACCTGTGCATCTCCCGCATCCACGACGACCATGTCGACACTCTTCTCGGGCCAGAATCCCATGCTGGCGGTGTCTTCCGCCCTCACGAGGGCCACGCCGGGCTGCATGGCGGCCACGTGCTGTCGCGTCCGATCCATGACAGATGGGGAGGTACCCGTACGAGACCGGCTCTCGACCACGACAGACGCCAGGATGTCTGTCGCCCCACTCGGCGCCGCCGCGGTGGTCCGCAGGTCGTGGAGCGCCCCGATGCCGGGTTCGGATGCGATCACCGGATACCGACTTGCGATGTACCGTCGGAGCTCGGGCAGCCGCTTGATGGGCCCGGATGCCTCATATGGCACGACGAGGAACGAGGCGCCCTGCGTTCGAAGCCACTCGAGCTGAGCGATGACAGCGGTCGCAGAATCCGATTCCACGCTCGGATACCGGCCATCCGATCCCTGGGGGAGATGGCGGGCGGTGACCTCGCTGATGCGCAGCCACCGTTCGTCCCCACCGCTCAGCACCAGTACCTGCGACCCAGGCGGGACCGGATCAGGTGACAGTCGACCGAGCCAGTGACGCGCCGGAAGCTTCGGCGGCCGCGCCCGCCGGGTCTTCTCCACGCGGACGCCAGGGTTTCCCGCCAGACCGAAGGTGGAGGTGACTTCGTCGGGCCGGCCTGACAGCGACGGGCCTGCGGGGCGCGGCGATCTGCCCTCCTGCTGCCCGTGGCGCAGGTAGTGGAGCAGAGGATTCATGCCGCTCTCGCCCACATCCGGGTTCTGGGCCAGGTACCAGTCCGTATCGAAAAGTGATGAAGGGTCCCTCCCCTCCTCGGCACCATGGCGCAGGTAGTGGTCGAGCGGGGACTTGCCGGCTACGTGAACGTCGGGATTCCTCTCCAGGTACCACGTGGTCCGAAAGAACGGATTCGGGTCTCGTCCCTCATCAGCGCCGTGCCGGATGTAGTGACGGTACGGACTCGATCCGGCGTCCCGCACGTCGCGATTCTGGGACAGATACCACGCCTGATCGAAGAGCGGATTGCGTTGGAATGTGGCACGGATGATCCCGACGATCGCACGAGGGCCACGCAAGAGACCAGATCCTGCCAAGGCGCGCACCGGACCCCGGGCGCGGTCAGAACCTGAACCGGATGCCGACGAGGATTGGTGGCCCGGGCGACTGTCGGAGGTGGGTCGATCCGCTCCGGTTGTCCGTGGGTCAAGGGCTGACGCGGGCCCGATACCATCCTGGGTGATTTCGAGCCGGGCCACGATCTCCGCACGGGCATCGCCGAGTTCGCGTCGAAGGGCTGCGACTTCGCGCAGGAGCAGGTCGTCCTGGTCGCTCACCGTCACCTCGTGGAGATCAGGCGGCCGACTCACATGATCGCATCATCGAGGACGACCGATGGCAACAGGTTGACAGGGTACCAACATCTGCGACGCCCGATGGCGTGGATCCAGCGGCCGATACGTCCCGGGCACCGTCATGCGCGCGGACCGTCGGCCGACTTGAGGTCGAGCGCCTCCAGCAGGGTATCCCTGGTCCGTTCGACCGAGAATCGATCCTGCAGGAACCTCCGGCCCGCTGCGGCCAACGAGTCCGCCAGTCCGGGCTCCTGGAATAATCGCACCACCTGCGCAGCGAGCTGCTCGGCGGTCTCCCCCAGCAGTGCCTCGACACCGTCCTTGAGATCGAGGCCTTCGTTGCCGATCGACGTCGTCACCACGGGAACGCCCGCGCCCAGGCTGGTGATGATCTTGCCCTTCACACCTGACCCGAAGCGCATGGGACTCACCGTCATGCGCACTCGGCCGAAGACCGCCTCAAGGCTGGGTAGATGGCCGGTCACCTGCACCCGGTCGGTCGCCAGCGCGCGGACCTCAGGTGGAGGGTCGTCGCCCACGATGAGGACCTGCGCGTCCGGGACGTGCCGCCATACGGCCGGCATGACATCACGCACGAGCCGCAGCGCGGCGTCCACGTTGGGCAGGTGCGCGAATCCACCGATGAACATGATCGCCCGCCGCTGGGCGAGGGCCGGTGCGTCCCCTGACACCAGGATCGTCTCTGCGTCTGCGAATGGAGTCAGCACCCAGATCGGGACGTGGGGCGAGACGGCCCGGATGAGCGGCACCTCATCCGTGCTGGGCGTGAGGATCCCATCGACCTGCCGGAAGATGCGCGACTCGATCTCCCGCAGGTAGCGGCTGTCCACCGCAGCGCGCGGATCGCCGGTGATCACGTACCGTCGCTCCTCGCGTAGCCAATGCAGGTCGTGGGTGAAGTAGAGAACGCGTGCCGAGGTCCAGCGACGCACCGCGGGCAGTCGTCGGTCTGCCACGAGCGGCCGGGCGAGGACCACGCGATCGAGGAATCGACCGTTGTCATCCAACCAGGCGTCAAGGTCGATTCCGGGCGCCAGCACCTCGATACCCGCCTGACGCAGCTGGTCAGCGTAGGGCTGACGTTCCCGCCCGTCGTCAGGGGCGAAGATGACCTTCATACCCGCGTCCCGAAGCAGTTCGAGCCACTGGGCGATCCACAGGCCGCCCGCGTGGCGGTCCCGTTCCGGCACGCGATCGTCGATCACGAGGACCGACCCGAGAGGGTGCGGTCGCTCCCGCGCAAGGAACTCGGCGTGCGGCCCCGGCTCCTGTCGCGCCAGCTCGTCAGCCCACTTGAGCCGAAAGTGCTCGCGGTTGCGCGCCGTCTGTCGATCTCGCGCGGCGATCCCATAGCTGGCGCTGCCCGCGTGCACGATCCGACTGTCGGGCTGGTACCGCACGCTCCAGCCGGCCGCCCGAAGCGCGAACGCCAGGTCGTACTCCTCGAAGTAGGCCGGCGCAAACTGCTCGTCGAACCCTCCGACAGCCTCCCAGGCTCCTCGCCGGATCAGCAGGCACGCCCCGCTGACGCAATCGACCTCTCGCGCGAATCGGAACTGCGGCCGCTCGGGGTCGTCACCCCGACCATACGGCGAGCCGAGCCCATCCCGATACATGGTCACGCCCGCCTCCTGCAGTCGGCCGTCACCACCCAGCAGCCGACCACCCACCATCGCGGTTTCGGGATGCTCCCCTGCGGTCTTGAGCAGAGCGTCAAGCCAACCGTCCTGCACCACGGCGTCGTTGTTCAACAGCACCACGAACGTGCCAGGCACGTTCGCCACCGCACGATTGCAGCTGCGCAGGAATCCCAGGTTCTCAGGGTTCACGATGATCCGGAGGCCTGCCACCTCCCCCAGCAGCGGCGTGAGCGGATGGCGCGGGTCGTCGTCCACCAGATGAACGCGGGCACCCAGGCGTCCAGGGGTCCGCAAGGCCAACGCATGGAGGCCGCGGTAGGTGAGCGCGAATCGTCCATACGCAGGGACGATGATGCTGACGATTTCCTCGACGGGATCAGGCAACCGCATGACCGTCTCTGCGAGGTCCACCCCTTCTTCCACGGCAGCACACGTCGCACGACGCTCGGCACGTCCGTGGAGGAGATAGTGGAGGTACGGATCCATGCGTCCCATGTCGGGGTGCTGTGCCCGATACCAAGCCACATCGAACAGCGGGTGGGGAGACGCGCCGCGTGCACGGCCAGTGAGGACCCAGTGCCGGAGAGGGTCACCGCCGTGCGCGTCGACGTCGGGGTTGTCGTAGCGGTAGCCCGCGACGTGGAAGACGGGGTTGGGGGCGAACCCGGCCGCGACACCGACCGCGACGTAGTGCTGCCAAGGGTCGCCGCTCGGGCTACCTGCTTCAGGGTGCTGTTCCGCGTACCACGGAGCGTCCAGGTAGCGTCGAGCCTCGCGGTCGGGGTCGCGCCGCCCCGGCCATCCGCGGGCCCACGCCACGGCGCTGCGAGTCCGGCGCTCGATCGCGCGCGGTCCGTGCCACGCGACCGCAGCCACGGTGCCGTGCGTCTGTACCACGTCCGCCGCAGCGTCCCGCAACCGCCGAACCACGAACTTCCCATGCCGCGCAACGTGCCGGCCTCTCGACCGTACCCGCGAACGAGATGCCCACACACAGGCGCGCACGGGCCGCGTCACTCGACGCAGGAGTGGCCACACCCGCGACTCACGGAGGCGTCGGTTCAGCGGCATCGATTCAGCGGCATCGGTTCACGGCTGCGCCCATCGGTAGAGTGTGGCACCGGGTGGCCCGCCTGACGATCGGGCCCGCAGACGCTCCCGGGTGCCCCGCGTCGTAGGCCACCCACCGTGGCACAATGGCCGGACCATCGCCATCATCCATGGCGACCAGAGGCCGGTGACGGCGTCCGCAACCCTTGGGCAGGACGGCAGACAACGGAGGTCGAGGTGAGGCGACTGCCTACCAAGCTGCTCGTGTGCTCGGCGGTGGTTCCTCCGCATGATTCTGGCCACGCGGTCGTCCTTGAACGGATGTTCCGTGGCATCGACCCGCGTGACTATACGGTCGCGACATTCGGCCCGAACGGGCCACCACAGACGGGTGACCTGCCGGAACTGAACGCCACGGTGCATCGACTCGCCACGAACTGGCGCAACCCAGAGGGTGCCCGCTCGGACTACCCGCTCCCGTGGGTCCGCTCCTTGCGGCACTTCGCTCTCGAGATCGTGCGCCGCGCGCGACTCCTATCGGACGTGGTTCGGAGTGACGGGTGCGGGGCCATGATGGTGACCTCGAGCGCCGGTCCTGATCTCGCGGCAGGGCTCATCGCCTCGCGGATCGCCCGCATTCCGTTCTTTGTGTACATGCTCGACAACTGGCGTTACGTGATCAGCCAGGATCGTGCGCTTCGGCCGTTCGCCGGCCCGCTCCAGCGCATCGTCCTGAGTGGAAGTCGCGCGGTGTTCGTACCGAACGAGTGGCTGGCCAGTGAACTGGAGAGGCAGTCAGGGTGTCGTTGTGTCGTGGTCGCGAACCCGGTCGACCACATGAAGCTCGTATCCGCGCCCCTACCTGGGCCGTCCTGGCCCAGCACAGCCGGTGAGGTCCGCATCGTCTACACGGGTCAGGTGTATGCAGCACAGGCCGATTCGTTCGCCCGCCTGATCCATGCCCTCGATTCGCACCGCCTGGACGCCGTCTCTCTGCATGTCTACAGCGGCAACGTGGACGGCGCGGTGTTCGCGACGAGCATCCCCGGCCGGGTCGTCATCCATGACTACGTGACACCGGCATCCATCCACGAGGTCCAGCGTCATGCTGACATCCTGTTCCTGCCGCTTGCATTCGCTTCGCCGTATCCGGAGATCATCAGGACGGCTGCTCCCGCGAAGCTTGGAGAATATCTCGCCAGCGGGCGTCCGATCCTGATCCACGCCCCGGCTGAGTCCTATCCCGCGATGCTCGCACGGCGGGACGGCATCGCTGAGCTCGTGGATCAACCCGCCGCGGAACTGCTGGTGGAGTCAATCGTGCGCCTGATGGACCGCCCTGACGTCCGCGCATTGTACGTTCGAAATGCACGGTCGACTGCTGAGATCCTGTACTCCGCTGAAGCCACGACCGATCGATTCGCTGTTGCTCTTCAGACCCTGCTGGCGTAGCGCGCGCGTGAGGATCCTCGCAGTGCTCCCGACGCAGTCGCCGGAAGGCGTCGGTCACCTGAATGCCGTGGCGTCGTTCGGCTGGGATGTGCACGTGGTGCCGGTGGGTCCGGTTGATCTTCCCCGCGGCCTGGATCCGGCCGTCGTCGTCCATCGGCTTCCGGCCCAGCTTGGCGGCATTCCATACACTCATGGGCGTCTTCGAGGAACGATCGCCCGCGCCGATCGCGCCGCCTTTCGTGTGTCATGCATGGCCGCCCACCAGCTCCGAACCGTGGGCGGGCCGGACCTTGACCTGCCGAGCCGGTGGAAGCTCGTGAGCCACGAGCTGAGCGATCGCGATGGGGTAGGTGCGCTATCGGTTGAGGCTCTCGGCACGGTTCCGGTCCCCGATGTGCTGGATGCGCTTGGCCGCCACGACAGACATCACGCCGTGATGATGGTGCCGTGGCTCGCAGGGCTCATCCACCAGCTGGCGCCTGATCTGGTCCACTCCGGACCGCTGGTGGCGACGGCGCCCATCATGTATGCCGTCCGAGCTCGCGATCCAGGCATCCGGTCACGCTGGCTCGTGAGTGACTGGGGCACCGACCTGTCCTTCTGGGCGCGCGATGCGATCAAGAGCCGCGCCATCAACGCGATCCTCGGTGTTGCCGATCATCTCTTCCTGGAGTGCCTGCGTGACGAGCCCCTCGCGCGCGCCGCGGGGTTCCGGGGGGGAATCGTCGGTGGCGTCCCGTTCGGGGCCGGCGTTGACGTGGCGGCCAGCCGGCGGTCCATGGCGTCCGGCCCGACATCGTCGCGTCGCGTGGTTCTCCTCGATGGACGGATGGACGCCACCCGGCGACCATTCGCGGCCTTTGAGGCGGTGCGCCGGTGTCGTGACGTCCTGGACGGGTACGAACTTGTGATCCACGGGGCGGATGAGTCGGTGTCACTGATCGCCAAGGTCCTGGGTGCGGACCTTGGCCTGCGGACCACGATCCGCGAGGTTCCACGAACCTGGCGTGCGCATGCCGATCCGGACCATGGCCGAGCGCGCGTCTCCATCTCCCTGCGTGTGGCCGACGGCATCCCCACCTGGGCCCGCGAGGCATCTCTGATGGGTTCGCTCCCGATCCACGCCGGCGCCGGCTGCGACGACGAGGGGCGGCCTGCCGAGCGTGGCATCGCGGTGGCGGATGCCGACGACCCGGGCCCCGTGGCCGCAGCGCTCCGGAGGGCCCTCACGGACGACGGACACGTGGACGAGAAGCTGGACCCAGACGTCTTGACACGGGTCGACCGAAGCCGCCTGATTCCGGAGCTACGCACCCTGTACGAGGCCGTCCTGGGTGCAGGAGTCATAGCATGAAAAGCGTGTTGTACGTGGGTATGCCGGAGAGCATCCACATGGCGCGCATCTGCCGCATGGCCACGCTCGGAGGGTGGCGTGTGTACCTCTTCCCGTGTCATGACGGGCGGCCGAACCCGGAGATGCAGGAGGTCCAGGTCTTCGATCCCACGAACGCACTCCGCGACTGGCGAAGTGATGACGTCACGGTGATCCCGACATTCCCGAGGTCACGACTCGCGAAACGTCCGAACGTTCGCGCGGCTGCGCTGGCGGCCGTCATCTCTCGCGTGCGTCCAGACCTGGTCCACGCGCACGAGCTCCAGCACGGTGGCTATCTCACGACCGCCGCGCGGCGCCTCCTGCCCCGGCGTGTCCCCCCGGTGATCGCCAGCGTCTGGGGCAGCGACCTGTCTCTGCGCGCCCGGATGCCGACGGAGCTGCCGCGGATCCGCAACGTGTTGAAGCACGTGGACGTGCTTCATGCCGAGTGTGAGCGCGATCTCCGGCACGCCCGATCCCTCGGCTTCACAGGCGAGACCGCGCTGCCCGTCCCGATCGCAGGCGGCTTCAACCTCGCGCGTCTGTCCCTGCTGCGGGCCCCTGGGCCGACGTCCGCGCGCCGGACGATCGCCCTCAAGGGCTATCAGAGCTGGTCCGGACGCGCCGCCGTCGCGCTACGCGCCGTCGCTCTGTGCGGGGCTGCCCTTGGCGGCTACACGGTCGAGGTCTATCTCGCGACGCCGGACACGGAGGACCTGGTGGGCACGCTGTCGAGTGGTGATGGCCCCGAGTTCAGCATCGTCTCAAGGACCGGGCGAGCCGTCGCTCACGAAGAGATCCTGGCGCTCCATGGGCGATCGCGGGTCTCGATGGGTATCAGCAGCGCGGATGGTGCCAGCACGTCCTTCCTTGAGGCCATCACCATGGGATCGTTTCCGATCCAGTCGGCCAGTGCCTGCGTGGACGAGTGGATCGAGGACGGCGTCACAGGGTTCATCGTGCCGTCGGACGACCCAGCGGTGGTCGCGGCCGCCCTTCGTGAAGCGATCGATGACGACCGCCTGGTCGATTCAGCGGTTGCCGTCAACGACACGACGGTGATCAGCCGCCTGGGGGAGGAGCGCGTACGGATGGTCATGATGCGGCTGTACGAGCGTGTCGCCTCGGGCGGGATCGTCCGGGTCGGCAGCGCTGAACGCACCCGGACGAACGGCTGAGCGCATGGGCACGCCGTGGCTGTCGATCCGTCCCGAGACCGTCCCCTGGTCACGCGAGCCCGGTGTGGCGAGCGTGACGTGGAGCAGCGGCGGGGCTGGTGGCCCGTGGGAGGTCCGTGTCTCGCAGGACGGTGCAGACGAGCTGGTCTTCGCGACCGCGGCGGCCGGCACGCAGGACGCCCCGTGGGTCCGTGCCGGAAGCGCCTACGCATTCCGGCTCTATCCGCCCCGGGCGGACGGGCGGGCGGTGGCCGCCTGCACGGTCCGGATGGGCTCCGCGCCGCGATCCGTGCGATCGCGTGCCTACCTGAAAGCCGAACCCAGCCGCGTGACAAACAGCGCCCAGCCGGGGAAGACGACGCTCACATGGGATACCGGTGACGGAGCGGACGGAGTGCTCGTGCTGGCCGTAAAGACGCTCGCCGGACAGCGAGAGCAGGTGGTCACATCCGGTCCGTCCGGCCGCATCGAGCTGGACTGGATCGACCGCGACGTGCTCTACCGATTTCGACTGTATCGCCGCGGGGACCGACGGCGGGCGGTGGCGGCCACCAGCGTCTCCATGGGCTTCCGGCGCCTTGAGGTGCTGCTGGACGTGGCGATCCTGGGCGTCCTGGTGGCGGCTGGGTCGATCGCTGTGATCGGTGTCGGCTGGATCGCCCGGCGCGTGCTTCTGCCCACGGTGCTGGACGCCTTGGGGCGGCTGCTGGCTGTCGCGCGTCCGCGCCGGGAGCGCTGACGTGCGGGTGCTTGTCCTGGGCGGAAACGGCCAGCTGGGTCATCGGGTGTGGATGGCCGCGATGGCGCGCTCTCACGACACCTGGGTGACGCTTCGTCATCCCGCCCCCGAGGCATCCTGGGGTGTCTTGTTCCCAAGGGATCGGGTCGTCGAGGGGGTCGAGGCGTCGCACCCGGCCTCGCTGGATGCCGCGCTGGCGCTGACGAGTCCGGACATCGTCATCAACGCGCTCGGGATCGTGAAGCAGCGAGCGGATGGCAGCGACGTCGGCCGATGCTTCGCCGCCAATGTCTTTGTGCCTCACTACCTGGCGCAGCGGTGCGCGGCTGCCGGAATCCGGTTCATCACGGTCAGCTCCGACTGCGTCTTCACCGGTCAGCGAGGATTCTATGCCGAGGGCGACCAGGCGGATGCGCTCGACGTGTACGGCATGAGCAAGCGCCTGGGCGAGATCGACCGACCCCACCTGACGCTCCGCACGTCGCATATCGGTCGGAGCCTGTCGGGCCAGTTCGGGCTGCTGGAGTGGCTTCTTGCCCAGACCGACTCAGTGCCCGGCTACCGGCGGGCGATCTACAGCGGCCTCACCACGGCCGCCCTCGCCGCCACGATCATGGAGGTGATCGACCACCACCCATCGTTGGCGGGCCTCTGGCACGTCTCGAGCCGGCCCATCACCAAGCTTGATCTGCTGGTGACCATCCGGGACGCCTTCGGTCTGGAGACAGAGATCATCCCGGTCGACGAGCCGGTCATCGACCGGAGCCTCGACGATCGCCGCTTCCGCACCGAGACAGGCATCCCGCAGCCCACGTGGGCCGCGATGATCGGTGACCTTGCCACCGATCCAACCCCATACGCCACCTTGCGGGGCGAGAGACCCTGATGGAGAGGATCCCCTACGGGGATCCAGCCTCGGACTCTCCCATCAGTGACGCGCGGAGCGATGGCCAATCGTCGATCGCACGCTCGTAGTCCTCGCGACGACCGATATCCATCCAGTATCCGTCGTGCTCGAAGACCAGCACGCGCCCGCCCTGTCCAAGCATCCGGTCCACCAGCGCAGGGAAATCGAGCGTTTCCCCCGGATCCATCGCGGCGAGCGCCTCGGGCGAGTAGATATTGATCCCCATGCTGCACAGGTGTTCCAGGGAAGGCTTCTCGAGGTAACCGGTGACCTCGCCGGTGGCCGATGTCTCGATCACCCCGAAGTCGACCGAGGTTCGGCGTCGCTGGACGGCGATCGCGATCGCCGGTCGCTCCTCCTCGTAGAACGCGATGAACCGACGGAAGTCGAATGTCGTCAACAGGTCCCCATTGAGGACCAACACGGGTTGGGCCTGATGAGCGAGCATCTGGGCGGGACCCGCTGTACCGAGCGGGGTGCTCTCCCGGATGTAGGCGATCGAGAGCCCCGCCACGCCACCCCGCGTCGCGAGGTAGGCCTCGATCAACGCGCTGAGATACCCGACCGAGATGTGCACCTTCTTGATGCCATGGTTCCGAAGCTGGTGCAGGATGATATCGATGATCGGAACGTCCCCGATCGGAGCCAAAGGCTTGGGAAAGACGATGGTGAATGGCACCAGCCGACGACCACGACCCCCCGCGAGCAGCACCGCCTCCATGACTAGACCGCGTACACGGAGGCGGCACCCGGGTCGAGATGCTCCTGGAGCCACGCGGTCGTCCGCCGCAGGCCCTCGACGAGCGGCACCTCCGGCGCCCAGCCGGTCAGGGCGCGCAGTCGCGTGGCGTCGGCGACCAAACGGTCCACCTCGCTCGCTGCCGGACGGAGACGGTCGGCATCCTCCACGACGTCGAGTTGCCGCCCGACGACCTCACCGATCAACGTGACCAGCTCGCCGATCGAGACCTCGCGACCCGTGCCCACGTTGAACACCTGGCCCAGGGCTTCATCCGCAGCAGCGATCGCGATGAAACCCGCCGCCGTATCCGAGACGTAATTGAAGTCCCGGGTGGGACGGGTGGAACCCAGGCGCACCTGCGGCCCGGTGAGGGCCTGACCGATGATCGTGGGGATGATCGCGCGTGTGCTCTGCCGGGGTCCATACGTGTTGAACGGTCGAGCGAGCGCGACCGGAAGCCCGTAGCTCCGATGAAAGCTCACCGCGAGCTGGTCCGCGCCGATCTTGGAGGCCGAGTACGGTGACTGTCCGACCAGCGGATGTGACTCGCTGATGGGCACGGTCTGCGCGCTCCCGTAGACCTCGCTTGTCGAGGTGTGGACGATGCGCTGGACGTCGTGGGCACGCGCGGCGAGCAGCACATTGAGCGTGCCGATCACATTCGTCTCGATCACATCACGCGGGCTTCGATAGGAGTATGGGATGCCGACCAATGCAGCCAGGTGAAAACTCACGTCCACTCCGCGGTGTGCATCGGTCACGGTCTCGACGTCGAGGATGTCGCCAGCGATCACCTCGACATCGGCGGTGATGGATCGCGGCAGGGATGGCAGATGTCCGGTACCGCCGGCGCCATAGTGCACGAAGGCGCGAACCGTGGCACCCCGCCGGACCAACGCCTCCACGAGGTGGCTGCCGATGAACCCGGCTCCACCGGTGACCAGGCACGTCGTGCCCGAGCGGATCTCCATCGAACGAGGGACCTCATCGCGACCCGGATTGGAGTGCTTCGAAGGCCATGCTAGCATCCGCCGGTCAACCAGGTCCAAACGATCACCGCCGATCGGTATCTCCGCATCGACCCGTCAGCGGCACCAGCCCTCATCAAGATGGATGTGGAAGGGGCCGAGAGCGGCGTGCTCACCGGAGCGTCTGAGCTGCTCCGACGCGCACGCCCGATCTTGTTTGTCGAGGTCCATTCCATCGTGCAGATGTTCCACGTCGATCGGTTGCTGGGTGCCGCTGGGTACCGGTCTCGCTTGATCGATGAGGAGCACGCGGGCCTGTCGCGCTGCTTCATCGTGGCCAGTCCGACGAGCGCACACAGGGATGTACGGGCGACGGTCCGCAGGATGGTACGAGGTTGATGTCGGGCTTCGGGCGCACCGGAGCATGGTTCGCGGTGGAGGCTGGGCGGACTTTCATGTCCAGGCAAGGCAAGCGGACGGCCAGAGGCGAGCGGTGACCCATGACGGGGTGAGCTAGACTCCGGGCTCGACGGTTGCTGAACCCGTTGTAGGGCTTGGTGGAGGGGTGGTCTGGATGAAGGGAGTTCTGCTCGCCGGTGGCACCGGGTCCAGGCTCCATCCGCTGACGCTCGTCACGAACAAGCACCTCCTCCCGGTCCACGACCGGCCCATGATCTACTACCCCCTCCAGACGCTCCGTGACATCGGCATCCGGGAGGTGATGGTCATCCTGGGTGGCCGGAGCATCGGCGACATCGTCGAACTGCTTTCCGACGGGCGCGATTTCGGCCTCGACCTTACGTACCGCTACCAGCGCAACTCCCTGGGCATCGCGCATGCCATCGGGCTCACCCGCGACTTCGTGGACGACGAGCCCTTCTGTGTGGTCCTGGGAGACAACATCCTCACCGGCGCCAGCGTGGCCGACGCCGCAGCGGAGTTCGCGGCGGGACCATGGGGGGCAGGCACGCTCCTGTACAAGGTCCAGGACCCGACCCGGTTCGGGGTCGCGGAGTTCGATGCCACCGGAGCGGTCATCGGGTTCGAGGAGAAGCCGGCCCAGCCCAAGAGCGACTCGATCCCCATCGGTGTGTATTTCCTGCGTTCCGACGCGTTCGAGGTCATCGAGCGGCTGGCGCCCTCTGGCCGCGGCGAGTTCGAGATCACCGACGTGCTCAACCACTACATCCGCGACGGTGGCCTGTACGCCCGCCACTACCCTGGCAACTGGCACGACGCGGGCACGATCGACTCGCTCCTGGAGGCGAGCAGCCTCCTCGCGAGTTCGTCGGTGGCGGCCAGCGAACCGCCCGAGGTCCACCCAGCATGAGGCTCCTCGTCACCGGCGGCGCCGGCTTCATCGGCAGCACATTCGTCCGTCGACGCCTGGCCGCGACGCCCGACCACATCACGATCATCGACAAGCTCACCTATGCCGGAAACCTCTCCAACCTGGAGGGTGCTGACCAGGACCCCGCCGCGCGCGACCGGGTGCGGTTCGTCCAGGGTGATATCGCGGACCTGGCGCTGGTCACGGAGCTCGCCCAGGAGTGCGATGCGATCGTCAACTTCGCCGCGGAATCGCACGTGGACCGGTCCATCCTTGACCCCACCGCGTTCCTGCGGACAGGCGTGATGGGCGTCCACGCACTGCTGGAAGCCGCCCGCCTGGAACGGGATCGGCGTGGCGCCGGTGCACCATATCGATTCCTCCAGGTATCGACCGACGAAGTCTACGGCCCGGTGCCGCAGGGCCTCAGCCGTGAGGACGATCCGCTCCGGCCCAGCAGCCCGTACAGCGCCGCGAAGGCCGCCGGCGAGCATCTGACCCAGGCCTATCACGAGACCTTCGGGCTGGACGTCGTGATCACGCGGGGCGCCAACACCTACGGGCCGCGCCAGTACCCAGAGAAGCTCATCCCTCTGTTCATCACCAATGCGCTCACCGACCAGCCGCTGCCGATGTATGGCGACGGCATGCAGCGCCGGGACTGGCTCTATGTGGATGACCATGCGGACGGAGTGGCTGCGGCGCTCGACCGCGGGGCCGCGGGTGAGGCGTACAACGTGTCCGGCGAAGGCGTGGAGCGGCCCAATCGCGCCGTCACCGAGGCGATCCTGGCACTGCTGGACAAGCCCTGGTCGCTGGTCCGCCGGGTGCCCGATCGACCCGGCCACGACCGACGCTATGCGCTCGATGGGTCCCGGCTCCAGGGTCTCGGCTGGAACGCGCGCGTGGGCTTCGACGAGGGCCTGCGGCGGACCGTCGAGTGGTATGGGGCCAACGAGCCCTGGTGGCGGGCCGCCCGCAGCGGTGACTGGGATGCCTACTTCCGACAGCAGTATGGCTGGCGTCTGGAGGGATCCACCCAGGCATGAGTGGAGTGGCTCGGCGCATCGCGGTGACCGGGGCACGGGGCCGCCTTGGGTCCGCGATCGTGGCAGCCCTGTCGGAGGACCCGGCCATCAGCGTGAGATCGTGGAGCCGCCCCGACTACGACCTGGACGACCCGGACTCCGCCAGGCGGTCTGCCGAGCGCGACCGACCGGACCTGGTGATCCACTGCGCAGCCTGGACGGATGTGGACGGCTGCGCACGGGACCCCGCGTTGGCCCTGCGGCGCAATGCCACCTCGGTCGGAGTGTTGGCCCACGCCGCGGTGGCGGCGGGCTCGCGACTGCTGGTCGTCTCGACCAATGAAGTGTTCGACGGCGAGCGGACCGATCGCCGTGGCTACCGGGAGGATGACCCCGCCGGTCCGCGAAACGCCTATGGGGCCAGCAAGCTCGCGGGAGAGCAGGCCGCGCAGGCGGCGTTCGACGGCGCCGACGGGCTGTGGATCGTGCGTACTGCGTGGCTGTACGGCCCGCCCGGCAACGACTTTCCGGCGAAGATCGTGGCCGCGGCGGACCGGCTCCCGGAGGGCGATGCGCTGCCCGTGGTGGCAGACGAATTCGGCTCCCCCACCTACACCACGGATGTCGCCGCGGGCTGCGTCGCCGTCATCCAGGGCTCAGCCGGTGGGACATTCCACGTCGCGAACATCGGGGCGGCCAGCCGGCTCGAGTGGGCCGCCGAGGTCCTCGCCCGGGTCCGTCCGGGTCGCATGGTGCGGCCCATCTCGCGACGCGAGTTCAGCCGCGCGTCCGACCCACCGCCCTGGGGCGTCCTGGACAGCTCCCGGGCGCGGGCCGTGGGCGCTGGCATGCGGGACTGGCGCGAAGCCGTGGAGGCATCGGTGCGCTGAGAACGCGGCGACACTCCCGCTGTCCGTGGCACTCAGCGTCGAAGCTGGGCCAGGAGCTCCGCGAGGGAGGGCGCCGTCGCATCGCGCGGCGACAGGATCGGGTCCTGGCGGGGCCATGGCACGGCAGCCTCCGTGTCGCTCCAGATGAACCCCAGCTCGTCGCTGCCGTCGTACTCGTTCGTGACCAGGTAGACCAGGGTCAGGGCGTCCGTCGCGTAGAACCCATGGGCCACACCGGCGGGCAGGTAGAACGCATCGCCGGGGACCGCCGCGACGGTCTCGACCACGGGTGGTCCGGTCCCGTCGATGGCCGCGCGAAGATCCACCAGGGCGATGAATGGGCGTCCGTCCACCACGATCCACAGGTCCGCCTGGCGTCGGTGGAAGTGAAGGCCCCGCAGCACGCCGGGCTGTGACCGCGACAGGTTCGCCTGGGCCATCGCGGAGGGGTGGGGTGCGTCGCCCAGGTCCACCGTCCAGCTTCGCCGCCACAACTCGCCGAAGGAACCGCGTTCGTCGGGGTGGAAGGTGATCGTCCGCTGGAGGACGCCGGGAATCGCCCGGGGGCGCCAGGAATCGCTCATCACCGGTTCAGTGGCCCGGTTGTCGGAGCACGGCAGGGATCGTGCGTGCCACGATGGACAGGTCAAGCCACAGCGACCAGCGATCGATGTAGGCAAGGTCCAGGGTTGCACGCTCATCGAAGTGCCTGTCCAGGCGGGACGAGATCTGCCACAGGCCCGTGATGCCGGGCTTCATGGACAAGCGGCGCCGATGCCACAGGTCATACCCACGGACCTCGCGAGGCGGCGCGGGTCGTGGTCCGACGAGGCTCATGTCGCCCTTCAGGACGTTCCACAGCTGGGGCAGCTCATCGATGGATATCCTCCGGAGCACCTTCCCCACGTCCGTGATGCGCGGATCGCCCTTCATCTTGAAGGCGGGCCCCTGTGTCTCGTTCAAGGCGGCGACCTCCGGGTACCGCTCCTCTGCGTCGGGCACCATCGTCCGGAACTTGTACAACCGGAACGGCCGCCCCTGTACGCCGACTCGCGTCTGGATGAACAGGACCGGGCGTCCGTCCCTGGCAAGGATGTACATCGCTGTGAAGAGCAGCACGGGGCCGAGAACGACCAGGCCCAGCGAGGCGCCCACGAGATCGAACAGCCGCTTCACGGCCAGCGCGACCAGCTGGTCGGGGCCGCTCGTCAGCGACAGGACCACCGTTCCATCGATGTCCTCGATCTGCGGCCGGCCGTTGCCCAAGGGCGTGATGTCCAGCGGGATGCGGACGATCTTGCCCTCCTGCTGACACAGCGCGGTGACGGCCTGCGCGTCGGTCAACTGGCTGGCCGGCAGGCAGACCGCGACCTCATCCACGACGTCTCCGTGAAGGATGTCCTCGAGAACCTCCAGGGCGCCCAGATAGCGGGCCCGACCGATGCGCGGTGGTGAGTCACCGACGAACCCCATCACCCGCAGTCCCAGGTAACTATGGCTCGTGACGAGGTCCGCGAACGCGATGGCCGCGTCGCCCGTGCCGACGATGAGCACGTTCCGGCGGTTCATGCCCCGGCTGCGGGCCCACATGAACACCCATCGCAGGGCGATCCGGGTCGCGATGGTCACGAGACCCTGGATCGGGAACAAGAGCAGCAGGAACCCCCGGCTGGTACTGCTCAGGTTGACGATGAACAGGACGACGATGGAGATCACGGCGAGCCACACGGTCGCGCCCACGACGCCGGCGATGTCGCTGGTGACCGTCCAGTGCGCTCGGAGTCGGTACTGACCCCGGAGGTACAGGACGATCACCCACAATCCCGAGTACAGGACGAGCGCGGCCCATGCGGCGTCCTGGAATGCGGAGTCCGCGTCCCCGGGGAAGAGCAGGAACCGCAGCTCGTAGACGATCAGCGCGGTCAGAGCAGCCAGGATCCCATCAGCGCCCATCAACAGCGCCCGAAGGACCGTCCCGTACCTGCGGATCATGGAGCCCTCGCATGAGGTCGCGCTCGACGGCCAACGCAGCGCGGTCCGGTCGCCCGAGGCATCACGCTGGCAGGCGACGAAAGCGCCACGCTCGAACTCCTTGGTCAGGGGATCAAGCAGGCCCAGCGACTGTACACCCTTGCGTCAACAGCCCGTGGCAGCCGGTGCCGGCCGTGAGCGTTGGGTCGACATGGCGCCCGCCCGGATGGGATCCACCCTGACGGATCCATCGCGACCCCGGCGGTCAGACCTCCTTGTACTCGCCCTCGACGGTCTCCTCGTCACCATCGGCCGCGGTGGACGGGCCGCCCTCCGGGGCGCCCCCGTCGTATTCGATGGGGCCGGTCTGGGTATAGGCCTTGGACGCGACCTGCTGGAGCGTGTCGGTGAGCGCCGCAGCCGCGCCGCGCACCCGGTCCATATCGCTGCCCTTGAGGGCGTCGCGCAGGTCGTTGATCTTGTTCTCGACGTCCGCGCGGTCCTGCGGGTCGACCTTCTCGCCCAGGTCCTTGAGCGTCCGCTCGGCCTGGAACGCGAGGGCGTCCGCCTGGTTGCGCGCCTCGACCTCCTCGCGACGCGTGGCGTCCTCCTTGGCATGCGCCTGGGCGTCACGGACCATCTGGTCCACGGCGTCCTTGGACAGCATCGAGGAGGCCGTGATGCGCACCTGCTGCTCGCGGCTGGTGGCCCGGTCCTTGGCACGCACGTCGAGGATGCCGTTGGCGTCGATGTCGAAGGTCACCTCGATCTGGGGCACGCCGCGCGAGGCGGGCGGGATGCCGTCGAGGATGAACTTGCCCAGGGTCTTGTTGTCGTTGGCGAACTCGCGCTCCCCCTGGAGGACGTGGATCTCCACCTGGGGCTGGCTGTCCGACGCGGTCGAGAAGACCTGGCTCTTGGAGGTCGGGATGGTGGTGTTGCGCTCGATCAGGCGCGTCATCACGCCACCCAGGGTCTCGATGCCCAGGGAGAGCGGGGTGACGTCAAGGAGCAGCACGTCCTTGACCTCGCCCGCGAGGACGCCCGCCTGGATGGCCGCGCCGACCGCGACGACCTCATCGGGATTCACGCCCTTGTGGGGCTCCTTGCCGCCGAACATCGCCTTGACGGCTTCCACGACCGCGGGCATCCGGGTCTGGCCGCCGACGAGGATGACCTCGTCGATGTCGCCCGGCTTGAGACCCGCATCCTTGAGCGCCGCGAGCACGGGGCCCTTGGTCTGCTCCACGAGGTCCGACACGAGGTCCTCGAGCTTGGCGCGCGTGAGCGTGATCACGAGGTGCTTGGGCCCGGTGGCGTCTGCCGTCACGTACGGCAGGTTGATCTCTGTCGAGAGCGAGGAGGAGAGCTCGATCTTGGCGCGCTCCGCGGCCTCCTTCAGTCGCTGGAGGGCCTGCTGGTCCTTGGCCAGGTCGATGCCCTGGTCCTTCTTGAACTCCGCCAGCAGCCAGTCGATGACCCGCTGGTCGAAGTCGTCACCGCCCAGGTGCGTGTCGCCGTTGGTGGCCTTGACCTCGAACACGCCGTCGCCCAGCTCCAGGATGGAGATGTCGAAGGTGCCGCCGCCAAGATCGTAGACGGCGATCTGCTCGTCCTTCTTCTTGTCCAGGCCGTAGGCCAGCGAGGACGCCGTGGGCTCGTTGATGATGCGCTTGACGTCAAGGCCCGCGATGCGGCCGGCATCCTTGGTCGCCTGGCGCTGGGTGTCGTCGAAGTACGCGGGGACGGTGATGACCGCCTCCGTGACCTTCTCGCCCAGGTACGCCTCCGCATCTGCCTTGAGCTTCTGGAGGATCATCGCGCTGAGCTCGGGCGGCGTGTAGGACTTGCCGTCCGACACGTCCACCTTGATGCCGTCCGTCTTGGAGTCCTTGCCGATGGTGTACGGCACGAACGCCTTGGAGCGCTGCACCTCCGGATCGTCCCACCGACGGCCCATGAAGCGCTTGATGGAATAGATGGTGTTGGCGGGATTGGTGATGGCCTGTCGCTTGGCGATCTGCCCCACCAGCCGCTCGCCGGTCTTGCTGAACGCCACGACCGAGGGGATGGTTCGTCCACCCTCAGCGCTCGGGATGACGACGGGCTCGCCACCCTCCATCACGGCCACCACGGAGTTGGTGGTGCCAAGGTCGATGCCGATGATCTTGCCCATGGTCAGTCCTGGTCCTCGCTCTGTGGCGCCGCGCCGGCGCCATCGGTGGTGGTCATGGAGTTCGCGTTGTCCGCGACGGCGACGAGCGCCGGACGGATGACACGACTGTTGAGCTCGTAGCCCTTCTGGAGCTCCTTGACGACGGTGCCGTCAGGGAACTCGTTGGTGGGTTCGTGGATGATCGCCTCGTGGCGGCGGGGGTCGAACGGCTGTCCGAGCGCGTCGATGGCGGTGACCCCCTCCGACTCCAGCAGGAGCCGGACCTTGCGGTCGATGGCCGTCACCCCCTCCACCCAGGCCGAGGCGGCCGGGTCCGACGGGGCATGGCCGCTCGCGCGGTCGAAGTCATCCGCGATCGCGAGCACCTTGCGCAGCAGCCCCTCCGAGGCGAAGGCGGCGTTGCCGGCGCGCTCCTGCTCGGTCCGCCGGCGGTAGTTCTGGAAGTCCGCCGCGCTGCGCTGCCAACCGGTCCTCGCCTCCGCCAGCTCCGCTTCCGCGGTCTCCGTGCGGGCGCGCATCGCGTCCAGCTCGGCGCTGAGCGTCGCAGGGCTGGTGTCCAGCTCCGAGATGCGCTCTTCGGCGCGGGTGCGGCCGCGGCGGATGCCGAAGCGACCACCGGTCCCGGTGGTTGCGCCCGCGGTGCCGCCGGCGGCGGTCGGACCCGCCGCCTCCGATGCGGTCCCGGACTGGGTGTCGGGCTCCGGGGCCTCGAGATCGTCGGCGAGCTCGTCGTGGGCGCCCGTGTCTGCGCCGTTCAGCTTGTCATTCATGCGTACAGGTGATCCACCAGCTCGTTCATCAGGCCGCTGACGTAGCGGACCGTGGAGATCGCGTGGGGATAGGCCATGCGGGTGGGACCCAGCACGCCGACCACGCCCATCGCCCGTCCCGAGCGCCCGTACGGCGCCAGGATCAGGGACACGTCATGCATCTCCTCGGGGCCGTTCTCGCTGCCGATGAACACCCGCACGCCGCCGTTGTGCACGAGGTCCGGCAGCAGGGCCCCCAGGTAGCCGCGGTCCTGGAGCACCGAGAACACGCGCCGCAGCTTCTCCGAGCGCGCGAACTCCGGCGCCTCCATCACGTTCAGGAGGCCCTCCGAGAACACGTCCTCCACGGCGCTGGCGTCGAACTCGTGCATCTGGCGCGCGATCCGTTCCACCGCGGCGATGACCAGCGGCTCCACGGGGTCCTCACCGCTGTGCATGGCGGCGAGGACGGTCTCCACGCCCGCGGCCGAACGGCCCACCAGCCGCCGGTTGATGGCCTGGGCAGGAATGTCGAGGTCGTCCTGGTCGCGCAGCCGATCGAGCGTGATGAGCGCCTGCTTGATGGCGCCCTCCGCCAGCACGAGCACCAGATTCGCGACCCGGCCGCCACCGGTCACGAGGTCCACCCGGCGGACACGACAGGAGGGCGGCTTGGCCGCCGTCGCGATGCCCGCGGAGTGGGTGGACGCGGCCAGCGTGGACGCCGCCAGGCGGAACCACTGCTCGCTGGCGTACTCGACCTGCCCGAACTGATGGCGGATCATGAGCTGCTCCACGGGGGCGAGCGTCACGGCGTCCGCGATGGACTCCACGTACAGCCGATAGCCGCGGTCCGTGGGCAGGCGCCCGGCGGACGTGTGCGGATGGCCCAGGAATCCAGCTGCCTCCAGCTCCGCCATCACGTTGCGGACCGTGGCGGGACTCACGCCCAGACCGTACTTCACGACCAGCGTGTGGCTGCCCACGGGCTGCGCGGTGGCGACGTATTCCTCGATGATGGCCCGCAGGATCGCCTCCGAGCGAGGCTCCAGCGGACCCGGGCGGTCCTTGCGGCGCGCCATGTTCGGTCCTCGTAGGCTGCGGCAGCCCTGGTGTGGGTGCGCGGGTGGTTAGCACTCTCAGGTGGCGAGTGCTAACCGTGTTGGGCGCATGGTAGCAGTCAGCCGCCCGGAGTGTCAACGCTGGTACGGCTCGCCGGGAGCGAAACGGGGCCGGTGGCGGGGTCGGGGCCGGGGGCCGGGGCCGGTGGCGGGGCCGGTGGCGGGGCC
>Ga0105047_10003483_pt1 | contig 27718 bp, 19 predicted proteins | sample MAT04_FD_78384 | JGI IMG/M metagenome (GOLD analysis project Ga0105047, IMG submission 78384) | Freshwater microbial communities from Lake Fryxell liftoff mats and glacier meltwater in Antarctica - MAT-04 (megahit assembly) | ecosystem: Environmental > Aquatic > Freshwater > Ice > Liftoff... | reverse complement strand
TTGGCTTCGGCGAGGGTTATTTTATCGAGCCATTTCTGTTCGGGTTTGCCAAAGTTGACAGCGACCTTTTCAACAGCGGTCGAGATGACGAACAGGTCCGCATTGATCTGGCGCGCCAGCAGGGATGAGGCAAAATCCTTATCGATCACGGCGGCAATACCTTCGTAGTTGCCGTCGCCGGGGTCAATGACTGGGATGCCGCCGCCGCCGACTGTGATGGTGATAATGCCTTTTTCCAAAAGGGTTTGAACGGTTTCCAGTTCAACAATTTCCTTTGGCAACGGCGATGCAACCACACGTCGAAAACCGCGCCCGGCGTCTTCAACAACCGTCCAGCCTTGCTCGCGCTGACGGCGTTCCGATTCGGCTTGATCCATGAAACTGCCAATTGGCTTGGTCGGCTTGGAGAAAGCGGGGTCATCCTTGTCCACGAGTACCTGGGTGATGACGGTGACAACTTTCTTCTTGATGCCGCGTTGATACAGAATATTTTGCAGGTTCTGCTGCAAAGCATAACCGATTGCGCCCTGAGTATCCGCTCCGCACACATCCAATGGGACTTCGTGCATTCCAGCAGTCTTGGCTGCGATTTCAGAACGGCGCAAAACGTAGCCAACCTGGGGTCCATTCCCGTGACCGATAGCCACATCCCAGCCCTGCTCGATCATATCTGCGATATGCACGCAGGTTTCTTTGGCAGCCTGATACTGACTTTCAACAGTGACCGTTTTATCATCTTTGATAAGCGAGTTGCCACCGATGGCGATTACAGCAAGTTTATTAGTCATAGTTTTCCTTTGGGAAAGCGGTGAGAAGGGAGAAGTATAAAGCGGAAAACTGCCGACTTTTTACTTCTCACCTTTTACTTTTTTCCCTTGTATCTTATCCCATCGTCAACGCCATGACGGCTTTTTGCGCGTGCAGGCGGTTTTCGGCTTCGTCAAATACCACGGACTGAGGACCATCCAACACGCTGCTGGTGACTTCGACGTCGCGGTCGGCTGGCAATGGATGCATGTAAATCGCGCCGGGTTTTGCAACCTTGAGTTTTGCATCATCCATCAGCCAATTCTTGTACATATCCTGGAGTTTTTTGCCTTCAACCTTATCGGTCGTGGTCAAGAGCGGACCCCATGACTTGGCATAGATCACATCGGCATCTTTGCAAGCCTCTGTCATGCCGTCTTTGGTGTCGATGATCTCGAAATTGGTGCCGGCGATCTTGGCTTGTTCCTTGGCTTGCGCAACGATCTCAGGCATAAGCGGGAACTCGGGCGGGTAAGCCAAAGTCACATCCATGCCAAAGCGCGGCATTTGAAGGATGAGTGACTGCGGCACAGAAATCGGCTTGAGGTAGGATGCGGCATACGCCCAGGAAACAACGATCTTCTTCTTGCGCAAGTCCTTGCCCTTCTTTTCCATGATGGTCATCAGGTCAGCGAGGCATTGGAAGGGATGGTAAATATCACATTGCATGTTCAGGACAGGCGCACGAGAATTCTTCGCGACTGCGTTCAGGTATTTGTTGCCGTCACCGTAGTCACAATGACGAATGGCAATGCCGTCGAAATAGCGGCCAAAGATCTCGCCGATTTCCACAGGTGTATCGCCGTGTGATATCTGAGTGGTGTTGCTGTCAATGAAAGCGCCGTGACCGCCAAGCTGTGCCATGCCCGCCTCGAAGGATCCGCGGGTGCGGGTGGAGGAGAAGAAGAATAACATCGCCAGAACCTTATCGCGCAGGTATGGATGCGGCTCGCCAAGAGCGCGTTTGCGCTTTAAGTCCCAGGCAACTTCCAAAACTGTTTCGACTTCCTCTTTAGTAAAGTCAAGATCACCAATGAAATCACGACCACGAAAATTTGTTTGCATTTTTATCTCCTGTTTTTAATTTTATTTATTTATTCACGCGCAATACTTCCGCGCGGACAAACCCGTCATCCCAATATAACCTTGCGCCTTCGCAATATTCCACCGAATCCCCCCAGGTGGAAAAATCAGCATCAGGCAAACAACCAACAACGCTCATTTCAACAACGCCGCCATGACTGATCACCAGCGTCGAGCGTCCTTCAGAAATAAAATCCATTACAGCGGCATAATATTCCGCCATTTTGTGTGCATACCTATTGGCTGCGCCGTTATGGTTAATGATCTCGGAATAATTACGAAAGGGCTGCGGCCATGGCGCTTCTTTTTCTACAGCACCGCCGTAGGTATTCATAATCTCATTTTGTTCATCGACAGCGAATCCCATCGCGATGGCAGTTTCAAATGCACGCGGATGCGTGGAGGTTAGCACACGGTCAAACGGACCAATATTCTGACCGACAAGACGCGCAAGCGTTACGCCCATCTGATTAAGGTGATCGCTTAACGGGGAGCGAATGGAGTGTCGACGTATTTCTAAAATCTTCATGGGTATCATTCCTGAACCTGGATATATCAAATCACAAAGCATCCAATATCGGTAGTTGTCTCCTTTTTGAATCAATCAACACAATAGTTGGGCGGTTTAATCGTTGCCACAAACCGCCCAACTACCAAACATTGTCAAAGTGAAACCATCTATTCCGTTGCGCCTAAAACAAGCGCCAGCAGAGCCATCCGCATAACAACGCCATTGGCGGCTTCCTGCCAGTAGCGTGACCACTTGGTGATATCCACATCGAGAGGGACTTCGTCCATACGCGGGAGTGAGTGGAGCAGGATCGCATCCGATTTGGCCTTCGTTTCCAACAACTCACGTGTGATTCTGTAGTTGGCTGGCGTGAGATTGAGTTCGCCTGTGCGGTCATCACGGCTCTTGGAGTAATCGGGCTGGACAACCGGTTCGACCAAAATTACATCCGCTTCTGCAATGGCCTGTTCTACATGGTCTTTCTCGGTGAAATCAACGCTGAACTGTTTGAGCTCTGCTTTGAACTCGTCAGTCAATCCCATGTCTGGTGGGGCGACGAAGGTGATGGGGCAGTCAAATTGGCTGAGAGCGTACCCAAGTGAGTGCATGGTGCGCATCCGCATATCACCGACAGCCAGCCATTTCAAGCCGTCAATGCGTCCTTTTTCACGCAGAACAGTGTACAGGTCGGTGAGGATTTGAGTCGGATGCTCGCCCCATCCGTCGCCGCCGTTGATAATCGGGATGCTGGCCCATTTGGCGGCCTCGTGCGGCGCTCCCTGCTGGAAGTGGCGCATGACGATCACGTCGCCATAATATTCCAGCATTTTGACAGTATCCTTGATGGACTCCTGGTAGAAGTCACCGGCGCGGGTCATCTTCGGATCAGCAAACCCAACAACATGCCCGCCGAGACGGTGCATGGCTGATTCGTGCGCCAGACGGGTACGAGTGGACGGCTGATAGAAAGCGGCGACAAGCGTCTTCTCTTTCAGCATCTCCACATTACGGCGGGAGCGGGCAATCGGCTCCATCTTCGCGGCAACATCAAACACATGGAAGAACTCGTTTCGCTCGAACTCCTTAAGTGAAAGAATGTCACGACCAGCAAAACTACGCATACGAACCTCCTGTTCAATTGTGAAAAGATTTTGGACGGCTACAAATTTTCCTCTGCTCTATGAATCCTTCTTGGCGATTCACCCTCACTCAACCCTTTCCGTCAGGGAAAGGGTTGAGTGAGGGAAAATTACTTAACTTTCTCACTCAGCATCTTCGGCAGCAACGCATAGAACTCTGTGGCGAGTACCACGTCGTCGAGCGCCACATTTTCGTTGCGCATGTGCGCGGTTTTCTCATCGCCAGGACCAAAACCAATGGAGGGGATGCCAGCCTTACCGGCCCAATAGGTGCCGTTGGTCGAGAAGTCCCACGTTCCCAATGTCCGCTTCTCTCCCCACAGCGCCTCGATAGTGCGTTGCCCCGCCTGGGTTAATGGATGCGCATCATCCAGTAGGAAGGGTGGGAAGAACTTCGCCACCGGAAAAACAAAGCCCGTGTAAGACGGCGCATCGTAGAACAGCTCTTCGACCAGGATTTCTTCCTGCAAATAGTCAGGAATCAGCCCCTTGATCTGCTCAATAACCTCGTCGTGCGGCTCGTTGGAAGTGATGCGACGGTCAATAAAGATCGTGAACTGATCGGGTACCGCGTTGAGTGAAGCCGTGCGCGCCGAAACGTCGGTCACCGCGATGGAGGGAAAGCCCTGTACCGGATGATAGCCCATGCCGAAGCGCATTCGACGATCCAGCTCGCGAATTTGCGTGATGATCGCCATCATTTTGTACACGGCGTTATCGCCCAGGTAGTGCGACGCCGCATGTGCCGACCGGCCGCTGGCGGTGATCTTCAACTCAATGCGTCCTTTGTGCCCGCGATAAACGTTCATCTTGGTCGGCTCACCAATGACCACAAAATCAGGCTTTACTTTGGGGTCAGCTTCGGCAAAGGCGTTGGGCGCGATACCATCGCACCACTCTTCCATGTTGCCGAAGTAGTAGGCGGTGTAGCCATCAAGAAAGCCCAGATCACGAGCGAATGCCATGCCATATACCATGCCGGGGGTGCTGCCTTTTTCATCGCACGCGCCGCGCGCATATAGAATGCCATCCTCCACTTTGCCCACGAACGGATCCCAGTCCCATTCGCTAGGGTCGCCAACACCCACGGTGTCAATGTGCGAGTCGAAGACAATCACATTGGGTCCATTGCCAATACGACCAATAGTGTTGCCCATTTTGTCGAAGCGCGCCTCATCGAAACCAAGCTTCCGCATCTCGGACTGGATGCGCTCGCCGACATCTTTCAATTGGCCTTCCATGCTGGGAATGGCAACAATATCGCGCATGAATTTGATAATATCGTCGCGATTATCCTGTACTTTTTTCTTTAGTTCATCTACTTTACTCATTTACACACCTCATAAATTTGATATGGCTGATTGTACTGATGCAATCAGATTAACAACTAGGCAGTTCCTACCCGTCTGACGACGTGAAAGTGGAAATATCCCGGAATGAAATAACTCAAGGAATAATCCACGGCCTTGCCGCTTTTATCAAACAACTGTGAATATATATGCAACAACACATCTCCACGTTGAATTTCAAGCACCTTTGCAACTTCGGCAGTTGCACCAATCGCACTGATGTTGGCCCGCGAGGTCTTCAAAGAATCGCCGCGTTCCAGCAAAAAGTCCAGAACAGAGCCACGAAAATCATCAGGCAGGCCATCCAGATTTAGTACATCCTGCGGCAACGTATCCACCAGATAGGCAACCGGGCGATCATCCGCACGGATCACGCGACGCACACACAACAAAGGCACGCCCACACTAAGGTTCAAACTTGCAGCGATATCCTCATCCGCCGTTTCTTGTTCTACTTTCAAATTGCTGACGGAAATCTCAAGATTAAGACGATTTGCCATCGTCTCGAGACTCTCCAGGACTTCAAGCCCACTTTCAAGCGCCTGCACCTTGCCAACCACAAACGTGCCGGAACCCTGCCTGCGGCGAATAAGTCCCTGCGTTTCAAAGGTGCGCATGGCGTCGCGCAAAGTGGCACGCGAAACGCCAAGTTGTTTTGCAAGCACAGGTTCAGATGGCAAACGCTGTCCGGCAGAAGTGCGCGCAATTAACGCGGCAAGGTCAACCTGTAAACGTTGAAAAGGAAAGTTTGACATATTCTCTCAATCATCCAACACAGATATAAAATCAAAATTGATCACGTCCACAAGTCCCATATCAGAAATACGCAACTCAGGGATCACCACCAGTCCAAGCAAACTCAATTGCATGTTTGGGTTGTTCAATTCACAGCCGCAAGCCTTGAATCCCTCCAGCACTGTTGTGGCTTTCTGCGCCACAATCTCCGCGTGTTCATGCGACATCAAGCCCGCGATCTGCAACTCCACCAACCCGACCACTTCACCATCGATCACCGCCACCTGACCACCGCCGCACTTTGCCAGTTCATTCGCGGCAACCGCCATGCTCTCATCATCCGTCCCCACCACAATCATGTGATGACTGTCATGCACCACCGTCGAACCGATTGCGCATTTCCTTGTAAATTCAAAACCATTCACCAATCCCACCGTGACCTTACCCGTTGCTCGATGACGTTCCACCACCGCAATTTTCGCAAGGTCGCGTTTCAAATCTGATTTGACTTCGCCGCCTTCTGCCTTGACCTTCATCCTAAGATGACGCGTGGGCGCCTGATTCTCGATCACACCGATGACATGCGCCTCAACTTCGACCCCGTCGGCTGCTCTCGTCCGAAGGGCAAAATCTGCCGCCTTGAGATTTCTCTTCAAATGCACAGACTTGGTTGCCCACTTGGGGTATTTCACCGACGGCAATTTGACCAGTAATTCGCCAGCCTCAGCGATCACCTGTCCTTTGGCAATGACCACATCCGCTTTGAAATTCATCAAGTCACCCACAAGCAGTACATCCGCCCAGCGCCCGGGTGCGATCATGCCCATTTCTTTCGTAAGCCCAAAATGTTCAGCGGCGTTGATCGTCATCATTTGGATGGCAGTCATCGGGCTGAGACCTTCGCCAATCGCATGGCGCAGCACACGATCCATGTGACCTTCCTGCACGAGCGTGGCGGCATGTGAATCGTCTGTGCAAAGGATGAACCGGTGCGAATCCAATTTCTTTTCGGTAATCGCTTTGACCTGCGAAGCTACGTCATGCCAGGCAGAACCATAACGAAGCATGGCTTTCACCCCCTGCCGTACACGCGCAATGGCATCCTCAACCTTTGTGCCTTCGTGGTCATCCTCTGCCCCGCCTGCGACATAGCCATGAAACGGCAGACCAAGATCGGGCGAAGGATAATGTCCGCCGATGGTCTTCCCGGCCGCGTGAGTTACGGTCATTTCATCAAGCATTTTCTTGTCGCCCATATATACGGCGGGGAAATTCATCATCTCGCCGAGACCGATGACGCCCTTCCATTGCATCGCCTCCGCAACTTCCTTGGGACCAATCGAAGCGCCCGGAGTCTCAAATCCCGGTGAAGAGGGCACACACGAAGGCATTTGCACCCAGACATGAATGGGCTGTTTGGCGGCTTCATCCACCATCAATTTGACACCCTTCAAGCCAAAGATATTCGCGATCTCATGCGGATCGATGAACATGCCCGTCGTGCCGCGCACGGCTACCGCGCGTACAAACTCGGTCACTGTGACCATGCCTGATTCAACATGCATGTGCGCGTCCAGCAAACCTGGTACGAGATAACGGCCTTTGGCTTCAATAATTTTTGTCTCTTTTCCAATCGTGTGACTGGCATCTGAACCCACATAGGCAATATGACCACCAACAATGGCAATGTCGGTATGTGGAACAATTTCGCCTGACTGCACGCTGACCCATTTACCGTCACGGATCACGAGGTCAGCATGGGCGCGCCCCATGGCTACATCAACGAGAGAGAGTGTAAGTTTGGTGGATGAAGTCATTTCTATGATTCCTGTGAGTATGTTTTTTGCAAGCTAGAAGCCCTTGAAATCGGAAGCGATAAGAACAAAAAGGATGTAAACAAGGTAGCCAAAAGGTGGAAGCGGTAAAACCCATGCAAACAAAGTTTCATCCCTACTGATGGCAAAAGCAGATAATAATGGAAAGATTGGCAGCAACCGCACAAACAGAAAAAGCCCGGTCCAGGCGCCCATCGCATAAGCGATGGGGATAATTAGAAAAGCGGCTGCCAACATCAAGCCCACCTCTTTTCTAATCAAGGCAAGCAGCATTAAGATCAGAGATAAACCTGCAATGACTAATCCAGGAACTCCCATGGAAAGCGCAATCAACATACTGGTTAATATATCCATCAACAGAATCCTTTTAGCCAGCCAATAGTCGCTTGGCAGCTCTGTTATGTTTTTCAATCAATTTACGCTCATCCATGGTCACCAATTGACCATCCTTCACAATGAACTTCCCGTTCACCACCGTGTAATCCACATTCATGGATTGACCAAAGACAATCGCCGAGACCGGGTCGTGCATACCTGCGTAGCCAAGTTTATTCAAATTGACAGCAAAGAAGTCGGCGCATTTGCCTGCTTCCAAACTCCCGATGTCGATGCGACCCAAAACCGCCGCCCCGCCGCGTGTGCCAAGATGCAAAGCGTCGCGCGCGGTCATTAGTTTGCGATTGGGATCATTGGACAGGGAATATCCGGTCATGCCTTCTTTCACACGCGAAACCAGCATCGCATTGCGGACTTCCGCCAGCAGATGCGAGCCATCATTGGATGCGGAGCCATCCACGCCCAAGCCGACATTCACGCCAGCGGCACGGTACTCTTTGACGGGTGCAATGCCTGAGGCAAGCCGCATATTCGAGGTGGGACAATGCGCCACGCCGCAGTCATGTTTGGCAAAGACTTTTATCTCTTCGTCATTGACCCAAACCGCGTGCGCAAACCATACATCATTGCCAACCCAGCCGACCTCCTGCATGTATCCGACAGGACGGTGACCAAACATCTGCATACAAAATTGTTCTTCGTCTTCAGTTTCGGCAAGATGCGTATGCAGATGCACGCCATATTCGCGCGCCAGTATTGCGGACTGTTTCATCAAGTCTGTGGTGACGCTGAACGGCGAACATGGTGCAAGCACAATCTGGGTCATCGCGCCATGCTTGGCGTCATGATATTTTTCGATCAGACGTTGTGAATCTTTGAGGATGTTTTCCTCGCTATCCACCACTGAATCGGGCGGGAGTCCGCCTTTGGATTCGCCAAGACTCATGGAGCCGCGCGATGCTTGCAGGCGTACCCCGATTTCGGAGGCCGCAGCAATCTCATCGTCCAGTTTTGATCCGTTTGGAAAAAGATAGAGATGATCCGATGCAGTGGTGCATCCAGAAAGGGCAAGTTCTGCCAGTGCGGTCTGAGTCGAAATAAAAATATCGTCAGGCGTGAGACGCGCCCAAATAGGGTACAAAGTTTTCAACCAATTGAAAAGGTTTGCATCCTGAGCGGCGGGCACGGCGCGCGTGAGAGTTTGATAAAAATGATGGTGAGTGTTGACCAGCCCAGGCAGAACAACGTGACCATTGAGGTCAAGGACTTCATCAGCGGCGGATGGGAGATCGCAGGTCAAACCGACCTGCTCAATGATTCCGTCTCGAATAAAAAGACCACCCTCTGGAATTTCCCGTTGATGGTCGTCCATGGTAACAATATGTGCGTTTTTTATGAGGAGGGTTGTCATTTGCTGTTAGCCTTCGGTTTAATTGTCTGACAACTTACAGTGTAGCAAAAAAATAGAAGGATGTCAAACACAGTTTTCTGGGCGGGTTTGTATTAAAGTTTCGGCAGGTCAGTTTTGCACTGATATAAAGCCTTGCCTTGTTTGAAATTGCGCCAGCGGTTAGGTTTCGTTTTTTGGGTATTGATGATAGATAACTTCTCCGCCCAATGCATACCAGTCCCTTTCAAGCGAGTTTCAACGACTTGCTTGGATCACTTGGGCTTACGAATGTTTTCGTTGCAGTTTCTGAATTTCCAATAATATTTTTTTGATCCCTCATGCTTGAGTTGACGTAGGCGCTTGCTTTCGTCTGTGTATGGTTTTTGCAAAGTCATTTGATAGATTAGCGGTTTTAGAACGCGAATGCCATTTAACAAATTTTCCCGTTTTTATTCGTGTCATTCGTACCTTGGCGTAATTCGCGTTAAGAATTTTTGGACTTTGCAAAACCCATGCTTCAAGTCAGCAAAACACTTGACAAACATCTCAAGAGTCTGTAAACTAATGTTACCGCTAACGTGAACGGTAACATTTTATAAATCAAGGATAATTATGTCCACTTCCCGCCCAACCCTTCGCGATGTTGCCCGCCAAGCTGGTGTTTCACACCAGACCGTTTCGCGCGTGATCAACGGCAAAGAAGATGTTTCACCAGAAACTCGCGCTCTTGTGGAAACAACCATTGAGCAAATGAGGTACCACCCCAACGCCATTGCCCGCTCAATGGCTCGCGGTCAGACTCACACCCTGGCCTGCATCTCCCCCAACATGACAGACTACACCTTTGCAAGTGTGATCGAAGGCGCCGAGGTGGAGGCACGCCAGCATGACTATTTTATGCTTTCATCTTCCGCTTCTGACCCGCAAGCATTTCGAGCGTTGGTTGACGAGTTGGTTGGACATCGCCGCGTGGATGGATTGATTGTGATTAACCCGTATGCTGATAACCGTTTTGAATACATCCCCAAAGATTTCCCACTTGTTTTTGTAGGCGCGAGTGCCCACGAAAAAAATATTTGCTCAGTTTCCCTGGATGACGAGAAAGTGGCTTACGAAGCCACACGTCATTTGATTACGCTGGGGCATACCAATATCGCCCTTGTGACGGGTCCCATGGAAGAAGATTGTTCACAGGACCGCAGCGAAGGATATCGCCGTGCTTTGCAGGAATCTGGGATCGCATTTGATAAATCCATGGTGATCGAAGGCGATTGGTCTGCAACCTCTGGACAGACTGCGCTTCTCTCTTTCATTGAACAGGGCCGGGTTCCAACAGCTGTCTTTGCCCAAAATGACCGTATGGCATTGGGTGTGCTGCGTGCCGCACGAGATGCGAACATAAAAGTCCCATCTCAATTGGCGGTCATCGGCGTGGACGACATGCCTTTGTCCTCTTACTTTGACCCGCCTCTTACCACCATGCAGCAGGATATGCCCCGCATTGGGCAGGAAGCTACCCGCATGTTGTTAGACATTATCCAAAAGAAAAGCCCAACCGTACATGATCTGAAATTATATGCACAGTTGGTTGTAAGACGATCCACTTCCGAAAAAGGAGGTGATTGATTAAAGTCCATTTCAAATTGAAAGTCGAATCATTTTGTAAAAACATCGTTTAAATATTTCTAAGGAGAAGAATAAATAATGAAGAAGAATTTGTTTTTTAAGGCGATTAGCCTTCTTGTGATTGCCTCTTTCGCTTTGGCCGCTTGCGGCTCCCCTGCCCCTGTGGCAACTGAAGCACCTGCCGCAACTGACGCTCCCGCGGTTACAGAAGCTCCAGCAGCAACCGATGCACCTGCCGCAGCTGATGTTTCCCTCCGCTGGCGCACCCGCCCGGATAATCAGGAAGAAATTGATGTCTACAGCAAGATCAGCACAGAACTTGATGGTCAACTGGATGGCGTCACTTTGACCTACGAACCAGGTGGTACTGAAGGTGCCAATTATCAAGATCAGCTGCGCTCCGAAGTTGCCGCTGGAACCGCTCCTGATGTATTCTGGATCCCCGGAACCGACGTCGCTGATTTCGCTACCCGTGGTTTGATCTTGAATGCCGCCGAAGTTGCTGCCGCATCCAAAGGCTTTAATGTGGACGACTTCTACGCTGGTCCCATGTATCACATGACCTACAATCCAGAGACTGGCGCCTCCGGTGCTGACTCTGGCGCAGTTTGGGGTATTCCTCGTGACGTGTCCACATTTGCACTTTATTTGAACATGGATTTAATCAACGAAGCCGGCGCTCCAGATCCCCGTGAACTTGCCAAACAAGGTAAATGGGATTGGGCTGCCTTCCTTGATGTCGCTCAGAAGACCCGTGCCCTTGGCACCGATATTTATGGCTATGGCGCAAGCGCCTGGTGGGGACCCAACGGTGTCTGGATCAATGCCGCTGGCGGAAATTTCTTCAACGCAGATCGTACTGCCTGTGCCATGAACACCCCCGAGGCTTTGGCCGGTCTTACTTTCCAAAAATCCCTTTATGCTGATAACGATGTCGCTGTTCCTTATGGCGAAGACCCAGAACCTGTTTTCCGTGCTGGAAACGTAGCCATGTTCCAGAATGGCCGCTGGGCAACCCCCGGCGTTCGCACTGTGGATTTCAACTGGGACGTTGTTGAACTTCCCGCCGGACCAAGTGGTACGGCTGGTAATTGGCTGTTCTGGGGCGCTTATGTAATCAACGCCAACACCAAACATCCTCAGGAAGCTTGGGCTCTTGTCCAGGCTCTTACCACTGCCAAGACCCAGGGCGAGATCGCTGCCCTTGGCGCAAACATCCCCAGCCGTGTCAGCCAGGAAGCCCTCGATGCTTTCCTCACCTTCACGCCTCCCGCCAACAATCAAGCCTTCCTAAATGGAATTGCCGCAGATGCCAAACCGACTGCTGAAGGTCCATTGTGGGCTGGTTCATGGCCTGAATACGACAAGATCGTCGGACCCGCCGTTCAGGGCGTGTTGACTGGCGCAACCACCGTTAAATCTTTCGGCGCAACCATCTGCGACGAAGCCAACAAAGTGTTCGTCAAGTAATCACTGATCGGATAAAGAGGGACAGGCAAAGATTGCCTGTCCCTTACTTAATTCATGAATGCCCTTCGAAATCCAAAAATATCAATACGAATTTGTGTCTTTGTGATTTTACAGAGTAGCTATACTGGTTATTTATCCACAAAGAGGTGAACATGACCATTCATTCGCAAGTTGATTCCAAAACCAGCCTGATCCTAAAAATCAGCATTTTGTGGCGCGGAATATTTGCCCTCCTGTCGGCTGGAGGCGCAATATCCCTGTGGACAGGCTCTCTATTTCCAGGCGCACCTCTCTGGCAAAAGATTCTAATCACCGTCGTGTTGGCAATTGCTTCGATATTTAGTGGAATTGGCGCTGTTCAAATTACCCGCCACAATCACAGCGGAAGAATGATCTCGCTCGTTTTGGACTATCTTGCATTTGTAACTTGTGTTGTGATCGCCCTTAATATCGGCGAGGTTTTTATCGGCATTGACGCGCTGGCTGAAACCTTCACAAGCGGGCTTCCCTATTTGGGGATTGTGATCCTTGGCTATTTCCTCGGCGTGCTGGATGAATACTTCCCGCAAAAACAACAAGGCTCTGAAACCAGCCTGAAAATGACAAGCCGTTGGGTCATGCTTGGCGGCTTCGTTCTTTTCCTGCTTCAAGTTGGCGCTGTCAAAGGAATTTTATATTTCCTGAGCAAACTTGCGCAACCCGCAGGTATTGCAAGCGCAGTTGGCATTCTGGTATTTGGACTTTCCATCTGGGCAATGGGTAGAGCTGAAACCGCCCAGGCTTTACATGTCAAAACCAATCATGAACAAATTTTAAGTGGCTGGCTTTTCCTTTCACCAAACCTGCTTGGCTTTCTCATCTTTTTTGCAGGTCCGCTTGTGCTTTCATTTTATTTTTCATTCACCGATTCAGATGCCATCAACACGCCCCACTGGATCGGCTTTGCCAATTATGCAAAGATCCTAAATATCCGCTTTGCCATGCTTTCATCCCCAGATCAACTGGCAAAGGAAGTTGTGAACATTAAGATCTATGACGAAGTTGGGCGCTTCATTTTTGGGAATAGCGGGATATTATTTGCTGCCGCCGATAAATTCTTCTGGCTCGCACTTCGCAACACCCTAACCTTTGCCCTGTTCGCTGTTCCTTTGAGCGTGATCCCCGCTTTAATTTTGTCAAATGTCTTGAACAGCAAACTCCCCGGTATGAAATTTTATCGGGCACTTTACTTCATGCCAAGTATCGCCGCAGTCGTTGGTATTTCCCTCGTTTGGCAATGGCTGTACAACGCCACCATCGGCTATATCAATTATTTCATCACCCTCGGCATTAACTTTTGGAACAACCTCTTTAATCTCGCAGTGGTCGACCCGAAAATTCAATGGGTATCAGATGAGAAAACCGCCCTTCTGGCAGTAATTCTAATTGCCGCATGGCAAACCATGGGATTCAACACCGTGCTTTTTCTGGCGGGTTTGCAAAATATTCCCGGTGAACTCTACGAAGCCGCCACTGTCGACGGAGCAGGACCCTGGGATAAGTTCTGGAGCATCACCCTTCCAATGCTTGCCCCCACAACTTTTTATGTGGTTTCCACCACAACCATTCAAGCCATGCAGGTTTTTGAACAGGTTTTTATTTTGATGAATCCGCCCGAAGGCCCGAACAACTCTACGATCACACTGGTACTTTACCTGTACCGCAGCGGCTTCCAAAACTTCGAACAGGGATATGCCTCTGCAATTGCATGGGTCTTGTTCATCGTCATCTTTGGACTTACGCTTGTTCAATTCCAACGCCAGCGCCAATCCAGTATTTATGAAAGCTAAACAGGAGTAGTCATGAAAATAAAATCCTATCGCTTTCTGCAACTCCTAAACAAATTTATTGTTTATTTTGTTCTCACCTTTTTCGCCGGGGTGATGATCTTCCCGTTTTTATACATGCTATCCACATCTTTCAAACTTCCAGCAGACACCTTCCGTTACCCGCCGCGCATGTTGCCGCGCGACCCTGCTTTGATCACCGTGGAAGGCTTCGAAAAGCCGCTTCCGCTCTACTACGTTGAAGTAGATGGAAAACAAAAGGAATATGTGCTTGCGAAAAGCAATATCAAATTTGGAACCTACGCGCCTACGAATGACCTCACAGCCACTGTTGAACGCTTCGTCGATGAGATAACTCCAACAGGAGGCGAGAACCAGCAAACAGTAAGCGTGAGCGGAAAAGAGGAAAAACTCTTCGACGTGAAAGTGGATGGACAAATCGTCCCCATGATCCAGATCAGCCAAACTACCGTTGGCGAATTTTTTGATCCCAAAAATCCTGCAACTAAAGCATATCAAAACGTGCGTTTAAGTGAGCCGGTCGAAAGTATTGGCGCACACCCTGAAAACTACACCAGAGTCATTGAGTTGAACAACATGGCTCGCGCGCTCACCAACACAGCCCTGGTGACCATCCTGGTAGTGGTTGGACAACTGCTCACCTCTGTTATTGGCGGATACGCCTTTGCCCGCCTGAAATTCCCCGGGCGCGATACGGTTTTCGTCTTCTATCTTGGCACGATCATGATTCCATTTGTGATGCTGATCGTTCCCTTGTATCAACTGATGGTGCTTATCGGCTGGACAGACCGCCTCGCTGCCCTTATCATCCCGTGGATATTTACCGCGTATGGAACTTTCCTTATGCGCCAACACTTCATCACCTTCCCCAAGGAGATTGAAGAAGCCGCATTGCTGGATGGCGCATCGCGTTTACAAATCCTTACGCAGATATTGATCCCCGCCAGCGTGCCAGCTTTGGCAACGCAAGCCACATTCACTTTCCTGTACGCGTGGAATTCATTTATCTGGCCGTTGGTCATTATCAACGTGGGCAATGAAAAGAATCACGTGCTAACTCTGGCACTCAACGTTTTACGCGGACGCGCCTCCGACACGCCAAACCTCATCCTGGCAGGCGCGGCAATTGCCATTATCCCGCCGCTGATCGTCTTCATTCTCGGGCAACGCTTCTTTGTGGAAAGCGTGGCAAGCAGCGGCGTGAAAGGATAGTAAAATCCAAGTTATACGTTTTGACCATCCAGACAATTGACCGTGGACGATGGACGGCAGACCACGGTCTACGGTCCATCGTCCACGGTCATTCCATGCAATCATTTTACATTCAAGGAGAAAGAGCATCATGTTACAAAAGAAGGATGGCCGATACGAGGTATACGGCAACCCCATTACAGAACAACAGACCCGCGCCGCAGACCAGTGGAAAGAAATGCTGGCCAAGAAGTTCAATTACGACCCCAATGAAAAATACAACTTAAGTGTGGAGGATAATCCCTACGGCGCCGAAATCTTTGGATTAAAAAACATCGTCCGTGACGGCAATGGCACGCCGCTCGACAAACAAAACGGCGTCATCGTCAGCACCATCCGCATGGGCTTTGGACATTATCGCATCGCGATGGCAGGCGTCTCTGCCGCAAAAGCCATGGGATTCACCCCCTATTGGCTTGACCTGCTCTCCGTCCCCGGTATCACCACCGACGTAATCAACTGGTGCAACACCAATTACAGCAAATATTCGCGCACCTCACAGCGTTATGGCTGGTTCGATAAATACGTGTGGGAATCTCTCACGACCGGCGAACCCACACTCCCCGGGTTGGACGCGCTCTTCAATTACATGATCAGCACCTGGCCGTGGCGCTTCCTCAAGACCGAAGTCAAAGATTACAAGATGAGTGAGTTGTTCAAAAATCTGTATGGCACACTTCCATCAGACATGCCCATCCTCACCTCGCACATGTGGAACTGTATGGGAGCGGTTTCAGGCGGCATGACCAATGTTGTCGATATGATGTTCGATAACTGGCCGATGGCATTCCAACTCACAGAAGGCGCCAAGCACGCGGTTCAATCTCCATCGGGCTATTATGGTTTCCGTGCCATGCGCGGATTTGACGACAAAGGAAAAATCCTCAAGCCCGTCCCAGCAGATGCGATTCATTTTACAGGTCATCACGTCGATCATGAACTTGTTGAAAATATCGAGGTTGATTGCGGTGATCGTTTGAGCCGCATGAAAGCAAAAGAACCGCGCCGCTTCCTCGTCACCATGGGCGGCGCAGGCGCGCAGCGTGAATTGTTCAAAGCCATCATTGAGCACGCCATCCCGTTGATCGAGAAAGATAAAATTTCTCTGTTCATTAATCTCGGCGATCACAAAAATAATTGGGACTGGTTACAAGATGAACTCGCCCAGCATAAAGATCTCATCAACACACATTTCACCTGGGAAGACACCAAGAAATTCACCGACGACATCCGCAAGAAGCCGGTTCACGGATTGCATGTTTTCCTGTTCGACAATACCTTCCACGCAGTCTACGCCACCAACTATCTCATGCGCGTCATGGATGTGATGATCACCAAGCCCAGTGAACTCGCCTTTTATCCCGTCCCAAAAATTTTCAATGCCCGCGTCGGTGGACATGAAATGTGGGGCGCGATCCGCGGCGCAGAGATCGGCGACAGCACCGTCGAGACCCGCACCATTCCGCAAACCCTGCAAGCCATCGACCTGCTGACCGAAGCCGATGACCTGCTGACCATGTTCTGCGATTGCATCGTCAAAAATAAAAGCATCGGCATCTACGACGGCGCATACAAGAGCGTCGAACTCGCTACTGGCAAAAAATTCAAAAGATAATTAGCGTGGAATGCAGAAAGCAGTGCAGTCTTCCGCTTTCTGCATTCCGCCTTCCGATTCTCCATGTCCATACAATTAATCACAACTCCCCATCCTTTCTCCATCTCCTTCAAACAAAATAATATTTTATTGATGACCGTCAGATATTCGGCGTCGCCCGCGCTAGATCTCCGCGCCGATGAATTTTCTGTCACTGCGACATTCTCAACGTTCACCCTTAACCTCAGCCTGATCACTGACCAATGGACATTGACCACTTCCCCGGCAGAGACTCTCATCGAACTCACTATCGAATTGCCAGGTCACTGGTATGGACACGGTGAGCTTATCAACCAGCAATGGCCTTTGAATCGCGTTATGCTACAAATGGCTCCATTGCACACATTTGACAACGGGCCCACTGGCTTGAGCGGGAAGTTGACACCCGCGTGGTTTTCTTCCAATGGCACATTGATCATCGCAGACTCTCCTGTTGAAGTTGGCATCAACCAGCCGCCCGCCGATTATCCACGCTATAAATGGAGTTTTTCCTCCGAACGGCGCGGACCCTTTGAAGATCGACCCTATCAAGACCCCGGCAGGGTCGGCGACGGACTCTTCACCTTCAAAGGCAATGCGCTTAATTTGAAATTCTCCTTTTCAGAGAATGCTGTTACTGCCTGCCAAAATCTGGTGAAACATTTCGGTCACCCAACAGAGACCCCGCCCGAAAGTCTATTTGAAAAACCAACATGGACAACCTGGGCGCGTTATAAAACCGTCATAGATCAAGATGTTGTTCTGCAATATGCAGATGACATTATCAAAAATGATTATCCATATAACGTGCTTGAAATAGATGACCGTTGGCAAATTTACTATGGCGATCTGGGCTTCGACCGCAAGCGGTTTCCAAACCCCAAACAAATGATCGATGAATTACATACCAAAGGATTCAAAGTGACAGCCTGGGTGATTCCATTCTTGCAAGTTGAATCTCAAGCCTTTGCCGATGGTGCAAAAAACGGCTGGCTTGTTCGCACACCTAACGACTCACCATATCTCGTTGAGTGGTGGCAGGGTCGCGGCGGTCTGCTGGACGTGACTCACCCGTCAGCATTGGAATGGTTCTTCGAACGGCTGACCAGCCTCCAGATTGAGACGGGACTCGACGGCTTCAAATTCGACGCGGGTGAAGCCTGCTTCCTCCCGTCTGATATGGTGACTCATCAGCAAATCCATCCCAATCAATACACACAGTTTTATGTGGATGCCATCTCAAAGCATTATCGTCTCACTGAAGTCCGCTCAGGTTGGAAGAATCAACGTGCGCCGATCTTCTTCCGTCAATGGGATAAAACTACAGCGTGGGGTTTGGACAATGGCTTGCATTCTGTGCTGACCGGGATCCTCGCGCTTGGCATGGCAGGTTATCCTTTCGTTCTGCCAGACATGGTGGGCGGCAATGAATACGAAGAAAAAGCGGATGCCGAAATGATGATCCGCTGGACGCAGTTGAATGCCCTGCTGCCCGCCATGCAATTCAGCCTCGCGCCCTGGGACTATGGCGAGGAAAGCGCGGAGATTTGCCGCCGCTATGCAAAACTACATACTGAATATGCGCCAAAAATATTGGAGATTGCAAAGATCGCAGCTGAAAACGGACAGCCCATTATTCGTCCCGTTTTCTGGCAAGCCCCAAACGACGAACGCGCTTTAACTTGTGATGATGAATTTTTACTCGGAGATAATATCCTCGTTGCGCCAGTGATTTACCCCAACATGCGCCAGCGCGATATTTATCTTCCGTCTGGCATCTGGCAGGATCATTGGACAGGGCAATTTTTTACAGGACCAGTCGTCCTTGACGCTTATCCCGCCCCTTTGGATATCCTGCCTTTTTTCAAACGCAGTGCTTAAGCGAGGGTCAAATTCGATCTTTTTAGAGTCTGCCGGAAATACTCTATTTGCAAAATACAATTTTTTTTCATATCGATTGGTTCCTTTCGCGAATAAATTTTTCGACTTTATCGCGGCTGGGAAGCGAAGGCTGCGCCCCGGCACGAGTGACAGAAATTGCCGCTGCAACGCTGGCAAATTCAGCGGCGGCTGGGATCGTTTTTCCCTCGCACAAGCCGACTGCCAACGCGCCGACAAAGCAATCTCCAGCGGCGGTAGAGTCAACAGCCTGCACCAAGCAGGCTGGAATTAGCATATCCTTGTTTGTTTTTCCATCAAAAAAGAGAGCGCCCTGACTGCCCAACGTAACGATCAAGTTTTTTACGCCGAGCGAAAGTAATTTCTCAGCAGACTGGCGGGTATCGGCGTCAGTTTGCGATGACGTGCCGGTCATCAATCCAACTTCATATTCGTTTGGAAGCAGAATATCCACCAGTTGGAGCAGGTCTTTCTCTAAAACCTGGGCGGGGGCTGGGTTCAAAAGCACCTTTGCGCCTTTGCGATGGGCAATTTGGGCAGCCGTATAAATTGTTTCGAGAGGGGTTTCAAGCGGCATCACAAGCGCATCAAACCTGTCGATGGTTTGCATGGCTTTTTCAACGTCTGCGCTGGTCAGGCAAAAGTTGGTACAGCCACAATCGGTGGTTGGTAATTAAAACGCGCTCTGCGGAGCGCATTTTTGTTTGAAATCGCGTCGACGGTGGAAATCTGAGTGGAGTCTATGCAGTCATCAGGCAAGATGACTTCCACTCCCCTTCCTTTTTTTCTCCCCACTTTGCCTTTAATACAACGGATAACTGATCAGTTCCATCCCGTGTAGAGACCGGGACCATCACTGACCATCGCCGACTGGTGATTCCCGCAGCCATCACGGGGGTCATCTTTTTATATTGCCTCGGTCTTTGTTTCCCCTTTCGCTGTATCGGCTCCGACAATCTAATTCGTAAACTCTCGTGTGGACGCACGAAGTGATACGCGAAGCGGCGAGCCACCAGTACAGGTGATCTTCCAACTCCGATGTGAACTGCGCTGGTCCCCACGTGCGCCGGGTCAGTTTTGAGACGGACTGTCGGATGGTGAGATTGGCGCGCTCGACAAATACGGTATTGATGTTCCCGCTCAATCCATTCATTTTGAGGCGGACTCTGTACTCGTCGGGGTCCCCCCAGAGAAAGCGATGTTCGACACTGATCAGGCGAAAGCATCGTTGCTGCTTGATGACCCGCGCATATAGGAAAGAGGATAAGATCGCCACACCGCCTTCGTCTCTCCATCGGGAACGATCCACTCTCCGAAGTGAACTGTCAACGCGTAGAAATAATGTTTGAGTCCGTCGGAGCTGAAGATGGGAACTGTCCCGGCTTTCAATCCGGTTTTTGATTCATGGTCTACAGAGTAAGCCATGTGCGCAAGGTGCTTTCCTGGATTCCCAAGCGCTTCCTGCAAAGCCGAGATGTCGATCCCCAGCGCCAGCAAACTCATTGCCATGAAAATAATCTTGGAATGTGTCTTGAAACGATACAACAAAGTGTACTTCCGTATAGTAAATTTGCTTTCGCATGCCTGGCAAAACAGATCGGGAATATGTTCATATTTTCCGTGGGATCCATATCCAATCAACGCGTGGACTCTTTCATCTGCGACTTGATAATAATAGCACTGTGGATTGGAGCAAAAATAATTTTGGGTACAAGTCTTCTTCCACAAGGTTTTCAGGCGCGGAAGTTCGAGCAGCAGCACAAGCAGTACCAAGATGACTACATATGAAGGCTGTTTATTCAAGAGAGCAAGGTTTCCTTGTCTGGGGTATTGGCAAGGACGTATCCTACTATACTTTTTTCTCCCCGTCAGTTACCAACTACCGATTACCGCTGTACCCGATTTCTCTATAAGTGTATAAATACGCGGGGGTAATCATTCAATCGTTTTACTACGTAAACAGGTTGAGTAAAACTACCTAAATGACAGGGACAGAGTTCCCTCCCCCAGGAGTGACGCGGAAATTTAAGTAAAAATACGTATAGCCTTGATGTGGTTATTCCACTAATATATGAAACACAGCCTGACCCATGTGTCAATTGACACACCCTATGCCAATGTGCATGACTGCGTTGTCTGAAGCAGGAGCAATCTGATGACTTCTCCAAAACCGTCCCGTAGAAATAAAGTGGATTCCAAGCCAAATGGTGAAACCTTCCGCATGCTTTTCACCAATCATCCCACTCCCATGTGGGTGTATGATGTAAAAACGCTGGCCTTCCTGGACATCAACAATGCCGCGCTGGAAAAATACGGCTATACCCATGACGAGTTCCTGGCGCTGACCATCAAAGATATCCGCCCAGCGGACGCGAAGCGTGTGGCGCGCCTGATCGATAATATTGAACAGGAACGCCCGGCATTGCAACACTCAGGAGAGTGGCATCACCGCCTCAAAAATGGGCAGATCATCGACGTGGAAATTACCTCACACACGCTGGAATTCGAGGGTCATAAAGCCGCGTTGGTCATGGCACAGGATATCACCGAGCGCAAGCAGGCGGAGGATGCGTTGCAACATAACCGCGACCTTTTGTTTTCTCTTAGTCTTGCCTCTCAATCTGTCCAACAGACTCGCACACCTGAAGATATCTATCGCGTTGTTGGCAGGGAGATTAAGGCGCTGGGCTGCGACATGGCAATATTTACGACCAGTGACGATCGCAAGCACCTGCGTACTACTCACACCACATTTGTGACTGGACTGCTTCGCACGGCAGAAAAACTCACAGGAATCCGAACGCAAGACTATCTTTTGCCGATTCAACCCGGGAGTGTATTCGATCGCGTTTTGACCAGCGGAAGTGCGGAGTTCCTCCATCAGACAAGTGAGGATGCTGCCCAGGTGCTTCCTCATGCCCTGCGTCCATTGGCTGAACAACTGGTGACTTTTCTGAAAGCTGAGCGGGGTATCGTCGCATCCTTGCGGGAAAATGGCACAACATTGGGAGTGCTAACGATGACCGGTTCGAAGCTTGAGGAAGGTGATGTGCCTGCCGTGGAGGCATTTACCGCGCAGGTTGCGATCAGCCTGAAGAATGCTCGGTTGACTCAACAGGTGCAGGAGGAACTGGACGAGCGCAAGCGGGCTGAGGAAGCCTTGCGGCAGAGCGAGGAAAGATTTCAGCTTTTGTTCGATAAGGCTCCGTTGGGTTACCAATCGCTGGATTCAGATGGGAAATTTATAGATGTTAACCAGGCTTGGTTGGATATGCTTGGGTATACGCGTGATGAAGTACTTGGAGGCTGGTTCGGCGATTTCCTGGCTCCAGAGTTTGTGAAAGGCTTTCGCAAGCGTTTCCAGATATTCAAAGCCGCAGGACAGATCCACAGCGAATTTGAAATGCTGCACAAAAACGGGAACCGCCTTTTTATCGCCTTCGAAGGAAAAATTGGATACAACTTGCATGGAGACTTCAAACAAACTCACTGTATTTTAGGTGACATCACCGAGAGCAAGCAGGCAGAAGAGAAGTTAATCGCTTCGGAGGTGCGCTATCGCCGCCTGTTCGAGGCAGCAAGAGACGGCATTTTGATCTTGAATGCTGAAACGGGCGTGATCGTGGATGTGAATCCGTTTTTATGCGAGATGTTGGGTTTCTCGCATGAAGAAATCTGTGGAAAAGAACTCTGGGAATTGGGATTCTTCAAAGATATTGCGGAAAGCAAGTCCAATTTCCTAGAATTACAGCAGAAGGGATACATCCGCTATGATGACTTGCCCCTGGAGGTCGCGAACGGACGGAAGTTCTATGTCGAGTTTATCAGCAATGTCTATCATGTGAATCATCACAATGTTATCCAGTGTAATATACGCGACATTACCGAGCGCAGGCGGGCAGAGGATGCCTTGCGCGAAAGCGAGAGACGCTTCCGTGCGCTCGTCGAAAATAGTTCGGAAGAAGTGTCCATTCTTGCAGCCGATGGGACTTTGTTGTATGAAAGCCCTTCGTCGAACCCCACGCTTGGGTATCAGCCCGGTGAATTCCTCGGCCGAAACCTGTTTAAACTGATCCATCCTGATGATCATGAGCGCGTCGAAAACGATCTGGCACGGCTCCTCAACGACTCGAACCTGGATCATCGCGATCAGTTCCGCCTACGCCACTACGACGGCACGTGGCGCTGGGTGGAAGCCGTGGGCACGAACATGCTAGCCGAACCCAGTGTAGGCGGGATCGTCATCAACTACCACGACATCACCGAGCGCAAACGGACGGAGGAAAAACTTAAAGAAAGCCTTTCCCTGCTCCGAATTGCGGAAGAAGCCGCAAAATTAGGCGGGTGGAGTATTGACCTCGAAGAGAACCGTGCTACCTGGTCTGATGAAGTAGCGGCCATCCATGAAACACCTGCTGGATTTTCACCATTGGTGGAGGAAGGGATCAATTTCTACGCGCCTGAGTGGCGTGAAAGAATTTCACAAGTATTTGGCGATTGTGCGCAGAAAGGCATTCCCTATAATGAAGAAATGGAGATTATCACCGCCAAAGGTAAACGGGTTTGGGTGCAAACCATAGGGGAAGCAGTTAAAGACAATAAAGGAAAGATTATAAAAGTGCGTGGCGCATTTCAAGACATCACCGAGCGCAAGCAGGCTGAAGATGTCTTGAAAGAATACAACCTCCGCCTGGAAACTGCTGTCGAAGCGCGCACCAGTGAACTACGCGATGCGCAGGAAAAACTCGTCCGCCAGGAAAAGCTGGCGTTACTGGGGCAACTGGCGGGCGGCGTGGGACACGAGTTGCGCAATCCGCTGGCGGTCATTAACAATGCGCTTTATTACCTGAAACTCGTGGGGGCAAACGGCAACGAGAAAGTGAAGGAATATCTGGGCATTATCCAGTCTGAAACGCGCACTGCGGAGAAGATCATCACTGACCTGTTGGATTTTGCGCGCATCAAATCTGTGGACAAAGAGCCTGTTTCTGTAGACGAATTGATTCGCCGAACGTTGGAGCGTTTCCCCGCACCCGCGTCCATCCAGGTGACGCTCGAAATTCCTGGGGGATTACCGTCAGTATATGTTGACCCGCGCCAGATGGAACAAGTGCTTGGCAACCTGGTCGTCAATGCCTGTCAGGCTATGACTTCAGGACAAACAAATGGGCTGACAATTGACAACCAATTGTTACTATCTGCGCGGACACAGGATGATATGATTTTAATTGCGGTACGGGATACCGGCGTGGGCATTCCGCCCGAAAACATGAACAAACTTTTCGAGCCACTCTTCACAACCAAAGCCAAAGGCATCGGGCTGGGGTTGGCTGTCAGCCAGAAACTAGCCGAAGCAAACGGCGGCAGGATCGAGGTCGAGAGCGAAGTAGGCAGAGGCAGTATATTCACGTTACATCTGCCTATACACAAAAAATCAGCATGAATCTTGTAAAGAATTCAATTTTAGAAAAGGAGATTTACATGAATATAATTTATCAGCAAGCCGCGCAAGCCATTCGCCAAAAGCAAAATGAATTGGCTGAGATCATTGTCGCTCGTCAGTACGAAAGCCAGTCTGCAGTTTGGAAACCGTTTGGTGACCCCGGACGCGCCAAAAGTGTGCGCGATGCCGGATATCATCTCACCTATCTGACAGAGGCACTCGCCGCCGCAGACCCGGCGCTATTCAGCGAATACCTGGCATGGGTCAAGGTGTTGTTTGCGGGATTAAAATTTTCAGAGGATGTCCTGCCGACGACGCTCGAATTCACGCGTCAGGCTTTGGCTGAAACCCTTGAACCGCACCTCAAGCTGGCAGCCTTCGAATATCTTGATACCGCTCTAACAGCTTATCAGCACGCCCCATCCACGCTGGTAAGTTTTATCGAAACCGATAATCCGCTCACCGACCTGACGCGCCATTACATTGATGCGCTTCTGCGCGGCGACCGCCAATCTGCAAGCCGCATGATTTTGGAATCTGCTGAGCAAGGCACAGCCATCAAGGATATTTACCTGTACGTGTTCCAACGCAGTCAGCGCGAGATCGGCCGCCTGTGGCAGACCAACCAGATCAGTGTGGCGCAGGAACATTACTGCACCGCCGCCACTCAGATGGTGATGTCGCAGCTCTACCCCTATATTTTCGCATCCGAAAGGAATGGACGCCATATGGTAGTCACCTGTGTCGGCGGCGAACTACACGAGATCGGCGCGCGCATGGTGGCAGACTTCTTCGAGATGGATGGCTGGGATACCTATTTTCTGGGAGCCAACACTCCCATGGAAGGCGTCCTGCGCGCGCTTTCCGAGCGTGAAGCCGATGTGCTGGCGGTCTCAGCCACCATGACCTTCCACATTGACAAAGTATCCGGACTGATCGCCGAAGTGCGCCGCGCAGGGTTGGATGAGCGCACAAAAATTTTGGTGGGCGGCTATCCCTTCAATATTGCGCCCAATTTATGGCAATCTGTCGGGGCAGATGCCTTCGCCCACGATGCCAGGCAGGCACTGATCGCAGCCGAAGGTTTGGCAAAATGATCGAAAAGCAAGACCAGGGACTCGTATTATTGTGTGATTTGCAGGGACTCATTCTGCGTGTACTGCGCAATGATCTGGGTCTGGCAAAAGCCGCACCGGGCCAACTATTCTTTGGTCTGGTTGAGAACGTCAGCCGCGGGAAAGCCATGAACTTCCTGACCGATCTTAAGTCTCAAGGTGCGGTTTCGGATTGGGAAATGAATGTTCCTGCCGCGGACGGCCTTATGACCCTGCACTTTGCCGGAGGCCTGACAGGCGACTCTTTGCTGATCACTGCCGGCGTAAATGGTCAATTGGCAGGGCGTTTGTACGGCGATATGCTACGCATCAATGACGATATGCTGCGCATCAATAATGAACAGACCAACATGTTACGCTCTGCCATTAAAGACAGGCTCGAAACCGGCAACCCGACCTCTAACTCCATGTTTGATGAGATCAGCCGACTGAACAATGAGTTGGTGGACATGCAGCGCGAGCTTGCCGGCAAAAATGCCGAACTTGAAAAACGAGTTGTGGAACGCACACGTGAACTGCGTGAGACCCAGGAACAACTCATCCGCCACGAAAAGCTGGCTGTGCTGGGACAAATGGCTGGAAGCGTGGGACACGAACTGCGTAACCCGCTGGCTGTCATTAATAACGCTCTTTATTACTTGAAAATGGTGGGAGCAAACGGGGACGAAAAAGTGAAGGAATATCTGGGTATCATCCAAACCGAAACGCACACCGCCGAGAAGATCATCACCGACCTGCTGGATTTCGCGCGCATCAAATCTGCGGAAGTGGAAGCTGTGTATGCTTCCGAGTTGGTCGCACGTGTCCTTGAGCGTTACCCAGTTCCAAAGGTTGTGCGCGTCAGGCTCGAAATTCCCGAAAACCTGCCCATGCTCTGTACCGACCCGCGCCAAATGGAACAGGTGCTTGGCAACCTGGTCACCAACGCCTGTCAAGCTATGTCAGCGGGCGGTGAACTGACGATCACAGCCAATCAGGAGCAGGAGATGATCGCCATTGCTGTGCAAGATAGCGGCGTGGGCATCACGCCCGAAAACATGAAAAAACTTTTTGAGCCGCTCTTCACCACCAAAGCCAAAGGCATCGGGCTGGGACTGGTCGTCAGCCAGAAACTGACCGAAGCAAACGGCGGCAGGATCGAGGTCGAGAGCGAAGCGGGCAAGGGCTCCACATTTACCGTTTATCTTCCCATAAAAGCCGAGGCACATCCATGAGCTGGCAAACCATCCTTTTCTTCAGTGTGTTGATACTGGGAGGCGGGGCAGGGTTGATGATATTTTGGCAGCAACGAATAGCTTACTACCAGAAGCAGTATGAAACAGCCGAATTGCTCAGGAAAACTCAAGAACAATACCAGGGATTGATCGAACACGCCTCTGACGGTGTTTTTATCGCCGATGCCAACGGGAAGTATCTCGAGGCCAACCCTAGTGGATGTGCGATGCTGGGTTATACACGCGACGAAATTCTTTCGAAAAGAATCTCTGACTTGGTCGCGCCCGAAGACATTGCGGCGACCCCTCTTCGCCTGGATGAATTGCGGCAGGGCAAAACCGTTCTCTTAGAACGACGCCTGATCCGCAAGAATGGCAGCCTGCTTCCGGTCGAAATCAGCGCCAGCATGGCGCCCGATGGACGGTTTCAGTCAATTATTCGCGACATCACCGAGCGCAAGCAGGCAGAGAAAGAAATCCAACAACTTTCCAGGTTTCCACACGAAAACCCCAATCCAGTCCTGCGCATCGCACAAAATGGCAAAATCCTGTACGCCAACCAGTCCAGTGAGCCGATCCTGACAGCCTGGGATCGGAATATGGGTCAGAATATCCCTGAAGAATGGCGCGCGCAAATTGCGTCGGTTCTTGAATCTGGTGAAACTAAAGAAGCGGAACTCAATTGGCAGGAAAAGATATTTTCATGTGCCATGACCCCCGTTCTGGATGAAGGTTATGTCAATATCTATGGACGCGACATCACCGATCGCAAACAGGCAGAAGAAGAACTAAAAGAAAGCGAAAGGAAATTAAGGGAACTCAACAGTGACCTGAAACAAGCCCAATCTATCGCGCACCTGGGCAACTGGAAATGGGATTTGAAAACCTCCACAGTCGAGTGGTCGGATGAAATGTTCAACATTTTCGGTATTGACAAAGACTCGTATAGCGGCAGGTTGGGTGACGTGATTGCCAAGGTCATCCATCCCGATGACCTGCATATCGTCCTACCTGAGAATGCCGCCAAGTTCGCGG